>Ga0207420_1000055_pt1 | contig 262384 bp, 201 predicted proteins | sample ThiBio_inoc_biof_FD_183941 | JGI IMG/M metagenome (GOLD analysis project Ga0207420, IMG submission 183941) | Wastewater bioreactor microbial communities from Cape Town, South Africa - Thiocy_inoc_biof (SPAdes) | ecosystem: Engineered > Bioremediation > Thiocyanate > Unclassified | place: South...
TCTGAAAGGGTTTCCCGTTCCTGGATAGCGGCTAAGGCCACTTCTGCTTTAAAGGCAGCTGAATGTTGTTTTCTTGTCTTTTTCATATCACAAAATTAAGCATTTATTTTGGCTTAACCTGTTGTCCTAATTCTTGGGTATATTATAGTATGCCAAATTGTGACGATATTGCGGAAATTTACAATGGTTATGTGGACGATATGTACACTTATGCCCTTTATTTAGGCTTCAGGGAATACGATATTATCGATGCCATACAAGATGTATTTGTTCAATTATGTGAAAGCGGTAAAAAGATGACCGAGATCACAAATGTCAAATTCTATTTATTTAAATCACTTCGCAACAGGCTGATAGACATTTACAAAAAAGAGAATTTCACAATAAGCTTCAATAAATCCACTCAACCTGACGCTCTTTTTACTGATACCCAGAATACGCCTGAAGACAGGGTAATCAAAGTGGAAGAGTTGGAGGAGATAGAACAAAAGATAGAAGAAATGCTTTCGCTGTTATCTCCACGCCAGCGGGAAATCATCTATCTTCATTTTATTCAGGAACAGGATTATAAACAAGTGGCCGAGATAATGGACATCAATTATGATAATTGCCGAAAATTAGTATATAAAGCCTTGTCAACCTTACGTAATAAATATGGTGATACAATGTTTATTATTTATTTCATATACTTGATCTATAAATTATCTACAACCTCCTTTCCTTACCCTTCTCCTCTTTTGCAATAGTGGACCGTCCATCTGAATTTCATATGTTATCGGACACTGATTTGTTAATTTATTGCGATTTTTACTAAATATAGGCGACATTTTTAGATTTTTTCTGTCTTGTTTATACGTGAATGAAATCTACACAATAGATTTTACGAGCTGCAATTTTTTCATGTATGACAAGTAATAAGTACTCTTTTTATAAAACTCATTCCGAACTGCTACGAGATAAAAAATATCTACTGTGGCGCCTTTCTCCTTCCAGAGAATCAGACGACTATTGGAATAGTTTGATACAACAATATTCTGACTTACAGAAAGAAATTGATCTTGCTGATGACTACCTGAAAAGAAAGTCTTTTCCAAAAAAATACATTAGAGTAGATAAAAAAGAAAAAATTCTTCAGGAGATATTATTTTCCGTCCGCCAAAACAGAAAAAATAAAGAGAGAAAAATAAATAGAATCACACGATTAATAAGTTACGGAGCAGCTGCTTCTATTCTGCTATTAATAGGAATGTTTATTTATCAAATGTATCAATCTGATCAGTCCGGACAAATATCAGTATATCAATTAGATAATGAAAATATACGGCTTGTGACTCCGGATAAGACAACATTGTTTGAGAAAAACATAAATATCCGGATTGACGAAATGGAAATTGCCAAAATCATGGGTGAGAATAAGGGAGGAGAGTATGAAATAGCTATGGACAAGAAAAACCCTGCTACACTTATAGTCCCTTATGGAAAACGAACAACAGTTACCCTATCAGACGGAACAAGAATCTGGCTCAATTCAGGTTCCACACTGGTTTTCCCTTCAAAATTTGACGAGAACAAGCGCAAGATATCAGTCACAGGTGAAATGTATATCGAAGTAGCCAAAAATGAAAAGGTCCCCTTTTTTGTTGAAACATCCAAATTTTGTGTTAAGGTGTTAGGAACAAAATTTTGTATCTCAGCTTATGAAAAACGACCACAGTCGGTTGTCCTAGTAGAAGGAAAAGTAAATCTAACGGCAAAAGAAACGGGAGTAGATTTCTTGCTTGTACCCAACGAGATGGCATTACTCAATAACAATCATTCGTTTAGCAAGTCTCAGGTTGATGTATCGCAATATATCACCTGGACAAAGGGATATATAATACTGAATGAAACACCCGTAGAGGATGTATTGAATTACATCGCACGATATTATAATCTCTCGTTGAAATGTACAAATGCTACAAACCTGAAAGACCTTACATGCAATGGAAAACTATATCTGTCTGACGATTTAGACAATGTCATGAAATCAATCGCATTACTATCTAACACAACATATAAGAAAGAAAATAAAACAATTTACATAACAAATAATAAAAAGATCAAAAGAAAAACTAATCCATAAACAAAAGATTTGTTACCCGTATAAAATGTTTCAACAATCAATAAATTACTGTTTATCAGTCTTAACATTACATTTATAATCATTACAACTTCCTACATCAGGCAACCAATAAAGGTATTAAATATGAAAAACAATTGGATAAGACAAAAGGGTAAACCTCATGATACCAACATGGTACATAAAACAATGAAGGTTTTAAATGTATTACTACTGGCCGTAATTCTTTCTGCAAACGCAACAACCTTTTCACAGGAGATCTATCTAAGCATCAGGCTGGATAATGTATCCATAAAGCAAGTGATTTCAGAAATTGAGAAAAAAAGTGACTTCATTTTTCTTATACCGGGAAATCTGAACGATGAGATGAGTAAAAGAATTGATATCAATGTGAAGAATGAGTCTATTGAGAAGATCTTACAAATCATTACTTCTGGCAACAATTTTAATTATGAAATTTTCGATAAACAGATTGTATTGTATCTGGACGAAGAAAGGGTCCAAATAGTTTCTGAGAAACCAATGCAGCAAAAAAAAGATGACAGCAAAAAAGGTTTTACCATCAACGGTAAAATAATCGATGCTAACAATAATGAAACGATTATTTTTGCCGCGGTAGCAATCAAAGAGCTCAATTTATGGGCAACAAGTGACAAAAATGGAGAGTTTACTATCCAGAATGTCCTTCCCGGTGAATATACTTTTGAAGTTTCGAGTATGGGTTATGTCACGTATTCTATTCCGATAAGTGTAACAAAGAATATTTCCAAATTGAACATCTTACTAGAACCCAGCAACTTATTGCTTGATGATGTTGTAGTTACGGCCCAGGCGGGAGGGACCATAAACTCATCCTATATTATGGAAAAAACGTCTATAGACCATCTTCAGCCATCGAGTTTGGCAGATGTTATGCAACTGATGCCGGGAGCACTTACTAACAACCCCAATTTAACAACCCAGAACACAGTAACCATAAGGAATATCAAGGATTATAGTGGATTAAATGCTTCCGGAGTAGGTTTACTCATCGACGGCAATAAAGTATCCAATAATGCAGAGGTGGAAAGTGGTACATTCGACTACAGAAAAATCCCTACTGACAATATTGAATCGGTAGAAGTTATGACAGGTGTGCTTTCGGCGCAATATGGTGATCTGACATCAGGCGCCATAGTCGTAAAAACTAAAGCAGGCATGACTCCCTATGAAGTAAGGATAAAATCAGACCCAAGAACAAAAGCCGCATCAATTAATAAAGGATACAGATTGCCTTCGAACGTGGGATTTTTAAATATGAGCGTGGATTACGCCAGGGCTTTCAAGAGGAATATCTCTCCTGTGGATATCTTTGACAGGACCACGATGGGATTAACCTATTCCAATACATTCAACAAAAAGAGAACGCCATTTAGGTTTAATTTCAAGATGAATGGTAACTTTACCTCCAATAATGTCACGCAAGATCCGGATGTTTCAAAAGAAGATTTCTCCAAGTCTTCTACAAATAATTTAAATACATCCATTTATGGATCCTGGATACTTAATAAACCCTACATCTCCGTACTAAACTATAATGTCTCCGCAGTCTACCAAAAACAAACATCTAATCAATACACTGTTATAAACAGAACTCCAACGCCAACAACCAACACCAAAGTACCCGGGATCGCAGAAGGTTCTTTTACAGAACTCCTCTATAAGGAAGATTATTGGCAGGAGAGCGTTCCACTTTACTTTAATGCCAAAATCCAGGGGAATCTTAATAAGCTCATGGGAAAAGCCCTATTCTCTACTCTATTGGGATTTGAGTACAACCTGGATGGCAACATAGGCAGGGGAAGCTATTATACCGGCGCATCTCCCGCCTTTTTCAGAGAGCGTAACTACAAAGAGATCCCTTTCATGGGTAACTTCAGCTTGTTCGCCGAAGAAAAAATAAAAATACCGATAAAAAAATCTACTTTGGAGCTTGTAGGCGGAGCACGTATAACCAAAATGCAATTGGAAGGATATAATTATAAACCTACTGTTGAACCCAGGCTTAATGCAAAATACGAAGTTATAAAACCCAAATTCAAGGGAGCCCTGAGAAAATTAAACTTCAGGGGCGGTTGGGGAATAATGGAAAAACTGCCTTCGATCGGTTACCTCTATCCTGATCCAATTTATATGGATTACAACCTGTTCCGTTATACCAGTACGGAGGCCAATAAATCACTCGCCATAATCCAGACTGATATTATTGATGAACTGCTACCCTATAACTTAAAACCCAATAAGACCTACAATATGGAGTTGGGGATCGACCTAAATATTTCCGGGATTAATGCACAGATCACCTATTTTAAAGAAAACCTGGTTGATGGGATTACTCCCAATTCAAATTTCAAAACAAACACTATTAAATATTATGATGCTGTAACCAGGGAAAACGCTGATCCGAAATTTGAGAACGGCACCGTGTATGCCAAAGATGAATCAGGAAATTATAATGAAGTACCCCATACGCTCCGAAATGATTTTAAATTATTTAGCAGGCCGGACAACCGGGGTAAAATTGACAAATGGGGCATTGAGTATTCAATATCATTTCCTAAGATTGAGATGCTAAACACCACGGTTATCCTCAACGGCGCCTATCTGAAAACGCAAAACGGTAAAAATAGAGAAGAACTTAAAAAAATAAACAGCAACGATCCGATAAATCCGCAGGAGGTCTTCCCCTATTTAGCGGTATTCGACAAAAACACCGGTAGTAATATCGGCAGCAGTGCCAGCAGGTTTAATACCAACCTGAATTTTGTAACAAATATCCCGGCAATTAGAATGATTGTTTCATTGACTGCTCAGTTTGTATGGTCCAATCAGTCGCAGAACATTTTTGATCCCGCAAACTCATACATTGAAGATCAGGATGGGAAGCCGATATACGACGATTTTTCAAACAAAAATGTGCTGCAGGATATCTATAGAGATCCGACATATTACATCGGTTTCGATGGGAACAGACATCCGTTTTCAGATTTTCACACGACAAACGATCCGGTATTAAAAACCAGGCTCGCACTTTTAAGAGAAACAACAAACAAGAGTTACTACTTTCTGTCGAATGGATACAGACCGTATATGATGGCAAATGTAAGGCTTACAAAAGAGATTGGCAACAACATTTCTCTATCGTTTTATGCTAATAATTTTACAAATTACACGCCGATATTGAAGAGTAAAGCGCGTCCGAATGCAATAGGAGAGCGTTTAAATACAGATATATATTTTGGAGCAGAAGTGAAATTTAAATTTTAACCATCAGGCGCTTAGATACAAATACAGTGTCCGTTAAATTTTTTCAAACGCAAAACATAAAAATTAAACAACATGAAAAGATATTTATACAGCATTATATCCATAAGCTTCCTTTTAATCTTTTCTTCTTGCCTCGAAGATATCAGATCGAATAAATTCAGTGAAGTAGAATTAAGTGAGACTGTTATCGTAACCGTAAAAATGCCGAAAGAATATGATTACTCTGTAGAAGGACTAAAGGTTATCCTTTATGATAACACAGCAGGCCTCCAGTTTAATGGGGTTACTAATGAACAAGGGGTTGCGGAAATCAGAGTTGCCCCGGGCTATTACATCGCATCCACCGAAACATCTTTCAGGGATCCGGGAGGAATTCTTTATCTCTTTAACGGAATGTCCGAGAAGATTGAAGCCGTATCCGGGCCAAACAGTGTTAAAATAGGACTCACTGCGTCGAAATCGAGTCAGATTGTATTCAAAGAATTATATTTTGGGGGATGTTTCAACGAAAAAACAGGTAAAAGCTATACTACTGACAAATACATTGTCTTATATAACAACTCCAATCAGGCGGCATATCTTGATTCATTGTGTCTAGGCGTAGCTCATCCATTTAATGCTCCCACCAACGGACGTTTGTCTGATTGGGTAAAACCGGGGACATCGGAACTGAGAGACTCTATCCCCGCTGCATCTATGGTGTGGATGTTCCCCGGAACAGGAAAAGACAATGTCCTTGAGCCTGGATGTGAAGTGGTTTTAGCGCTGAATGCCATAGATCATTCTGCATCTGTATCGGCGTCTGTGAATTTAGGAAAGCCCGGCTATTGGGCCATTTATAATCCCATCATGACCCCTGGCCATGCTACTCCCGAAGCAGGGGTTAAATTACTTAGTGGCATTTGGAAAATTGGTGGCGCCATTTCCTATGTCATTTCAAATTTCAGCCCGGGATTTTTTATATTTACGTTGGGAGACAAGAGTGTTGAGCAGTATGTTTTAGACAACTACGCACTAAATCCCAACTCTTCAAATATAAATTTAAGTGCACTGCTGGTTGATAAAAATCTTATTTTAGATGCAGTTGAATGTCTCAGAGATCCTACAGATACCAAAAGATTCATGCCGGAAATTGATAACGGATATGCAATGATAGCCGGATCAGGACAGGGACAGAGTATTATCAGAAAAATCGATACTGAAGAAACGGAAAAAGCAGGTGGAAGGATAGTATATGTAGATACCAACAATTCATCCAACGATTTTGAAGTTATACCTCATCCTACTTTATATAATAAATAAACAGGTACTACTAAACCCGTTATATTTTAAAAATTTTATTACATGAAAAAAAGATATATAATTATAATAGGAGCATGGGTATTATGCTCATTTCTGACATTCAATATGTTCGCGCAAGCAAACGATAAAAGCGAAAAGACAGACTACACTATTGAAGAAATACAACTGCGTGCTCCTTGGACTATTTCTGATAATGTTTCTGGATTGGCTTATTATCAGTTTCAGGATTATGCTTCTGTAGGAGGTTTTTATAATTCGGAAAGCGGTAATTACAGAAATTACAATTCAGCCGAGAATTTATATAATTTAGGGGTTGTTGCACAAGCCTATAAAAAAGTGAATAAACTGCTCTTTTATGGTGATTTCACCTATAAATATGACACCAAAAAAAATCAGACCTGGTTGGGAACCTATATACCGGACTTTACAACAAATCCTATATTGGATTCGATCCCTGGAAAAGTTCTAAGTGAGAGCTACGATATGTCCGGAAAAGTTGCATATGCGCTGACTAATAAAACAGCGTTGGGAATTGGTATTGACTACCACACTGCAACAATGGCGAAAAGAACTGATGGAAGAAACTCGAACGTATTTTCATCCATCTGTGTTAAACCGGGCGTTACTCACAAAAGCGGTAATTTTACTACAGGCCTTAACCTGAACTATAAGTATGATGTGGACAGAGTGACTTATGATTATATCGGTGATCAGACAGGAAAAAATATATATTACATGGAAGGGCTGTTTTTCATGGCCAAATCAGGAATAACTTCCGCAACCATTCTGAAAAGAGCCTATTTTCTTAATTCACTTGGTGGGGCACTTCAACTTGATTATAATAACAATAATCTTGAGTGGTTCAATGAATTTGAAATGAATTATGGAAAATTTAATAACTACGAAGGGCTAGCGCTCACCAAAAAGTACAGTCGGGAAGAGTTGTTAAACTACCATTATGGCAGTTCTATTAAGTTTTTAGGAGACAATACCAATCATTTTATAAAATTAAATTTGAACAGCAACGAACGGGCTTCATATTATATCATTAATAATTATGAACAGGTCCCGGGAGAAATTAAATCGTGGGAGTATTATGAAAAAGGGAGCGTTTTAAGATACATGACTTCCACTAAAGAGCTTGATGTTGCTTATCGCTTTTGTTATAAAAAAACCGACTGGAAATATAATTTCAACATAACAGCTGGGTTTAACAAGATGATGAACGAGAAGACTTACAAAATTTTCCCAGAGACCTATAGCCAGAATTATACCATTAATACTCTGTATATTAATGGGAGAAAATATTTCTATCCACGGCAAAAAAATATATTTGAATTGGAAGCGGGAGTAGCATTCTTAAAAGGTTCAGATGATGGAACCCCATTAAAGTCGGAAAGTTCAGGTAATTTAGGCATGTTGCAACTGAACAGGCGTTTATTAGATATAGATTATCACTACCAAAATGTCTCCAGAACAATAATCAATGTCGGGGCAAGATATCGTCACTTATTGAATCCCGATAAGAATTACGCTTTAGAATTCTGCCTGAAGTATCACAAGATAATAACTAAAAATGAACAGGAGAGGTCATTTTTGTCTTTTTCAACAAACTATGTTTTTTAAGCGAAACAACAATCCCACACCTGAAGTAACAATCTATTAATTAATAAAATAAATCATGAAACTATTTTCTAAACATTTCAAAAAAAATTGGTTCAGGCATCTATTGCAATGGGGTGTATTAATTGCAATAATTATCGCACTGGTCAATATTTTCTCTAAAACTCCTTCCGACCCGGAAGCGTATTGTCCTTTTGGCGGCCTTCAGGCATTTGGATCATATCTAACCAGCGAAACCTTAGCCTGCAGTATGACCACCGTTCAAATTTTAATGGGCCTAGCACTTGGAGTGGGAGTAATTCTCTTCGGTAAATTATTCTGCGGCTACTTATGTCCGGTTGGATTGGTTTCGGAATATATGTTTAAACTTCGAAAAAGGATCAAGGTCAAAGGGAGGGAAATTACAAACGGAACTGTTGTAGATAAAGTTCTCAGATCCATTAAATACATTCTCTTGTTCATCGTTTTCTATATGACACTGAGTACATCTGAGCTATTCTGCAAGAATTTCGATCCGTATTATGCTGTTGCCAGCGGTTTTCAAGGGGAAATCACATTATGGATGTCAGTCGCTGCTTTAGTAATACTATTCTTAGGTAGTTTTTTCTTTAAATTGTTCTGGTGTAAATATATCTGTCCACTAGGGGCGTTAAGTAACCTGTTCAAATTTACCATTGCATTCTCCTCCCTTGCAATCCTATATGTAATTTTTATTCAACTAGGATTAAATATTCCATGGGTATATCTTTTAATAACAGCCTGCCTTATGGGTTATATCCTTGAAATTATCATGGTAAAACCCAAAGTCTTCCCATTGATAAAGGTAAACAGGGATGAGGAAAAATGTACTGATTGCGGACTTTGCACCAAAAAATGCCCCTACAGCCTTCCGGTTGATAAAAACAAAGTGGTAAAGGAAGTGGATTGTACGCTGTGCGGCGAATGTATATCGGCTTGTTCCACCAATGCGCTTACCTTCAACAAAAAGAAATCTAACCGCTGGTTACCTGCCATACTAACAATAGTCCTGTTTATGATTGCACTGATTTTGGGAGCTCGGTGGGAAATGCCTACAATCAATGAAACCTGGGGAGACGGCATCGAAGATGTAGATCTTAAAACATTCAAGATGGAAGGGTTAAGCTCTGTGCATTGTTACGGCAGCTCAAAAGCATTTTCAGCAAAGTTACATCATGTTCCCGGCGTTTATGGTGTAGCCACCTTTGTTAAAACTCACACTGCAAACATCCTCTACGATCCGACCCAGACCAGTGAAGAAAAGATCCTGGAAGCTACATATACGCCTGTGAAGTTTAAGATTGTAAATCCTGCAGAATCGGATAGTCTGATTAAAATGATTACAATATATACAGAAAAGATGTACGATAAATTAGACCCAAATCATCTTGGCATGCAGTTCAGGCAGTATGGGAATGGTAAGTATTTTGGAATTGAGACCAAATTTTCATGTCCGTTAACCGTTCATCTGTATATGGATATTGAGGAACCGGTTGATAAGGAGTTTTTAAAGAATATTGTGGAGAAGAGACAACTTATCACTCTTACGGCCGATGGTCAGGAGAATATAAGAAATTTGGATTTTGAGTTTGTAAAAATAGGAGCGGAAACCGACACCATTACACGGAAAGAATTCTTTGAACGACACTTCAACAGTTACAACTCACGTTATAAGGAGAACATTAAGAAATTTGGCAGATTAGACTCGGTATCATTGGTAATATCCTTTCCGGAGCTTGACAAACCTATCTATTCGAGGAACCTCCCCTATTTATCGAGTTACCTCTCTATCACCGAAGGAGTGTTGAGCCTAAGTACATTTTTAGATGAGGATAATCTTCCTTCCTTGAAAATCACCTATGTCCCTTCAGTAATTTCGGACGAGAAATTGTGGGAAAATCTTTGTGCTGATAGGTGGAGAGTGAAAATGACAAACGGAGAGATAAAGGAAGTAGATGCAAAATTGAACTTCAAAAATAAAAGATAATCAACTGAACACCAGCAATAAATAGACATAAACATTATAAAAAAATCAGATATGAGGAAGTATATCATTATCTTATTAGTTTTAACGGGAATAAGTATAAACTCCATAAAAGCAGACGAAGGCATGTGGCTGATACAAGCTCTGAATAACGAGCTGCAGAAACGCATGGAAGCAGGGGGGCTTAAAATTGGATCAGAAGTAATCTACAGTGAAAATGAGACCTCTCTGAAAGATGCCGTTGTTTCACTAGATTTTGGTTGCACCGGCAGTATGATTTCCAACAAAGGACTTTTAATAACCAATCATCATTGTGCATACGATGATATTTTCAATCTGAGTACTCCGGATAATAACTTACTAGAGAAGGGGTATTGGGCAAAAAACAGCTCCGAAGAGATACCAATAAAAGGAAAGACTGTCTATTTCCTAAGAAAAGTAGCAGACTGTACCGATGAATTGAACCAAGTGAGAGATTCTTTGCAGAAAATAAAAAAGCCAAGCGGTTCACGCCGTGTATTTAGCATTGTCGAAAACAGACATAAGCAGCAAAGCGGATACGAAGCTTCCTGCGCTTCCATGTGGAACGGTAACCGCTATTATATGTATTATTATGATACCTATACCGACATAAGGCTTGTTGGCGCCCCTCCCGTTCAGGTCGCAGCATTTGGTGGTGATGTTGACAACTGGGAGTGGCCTCAACACAAATGTGATTTCACCCTGTATCGCATATATGGAGATAAAAACGGAAGGCCTGCAGCTTACTCAACTGAAAACCTGCCTATTAAACCGAAAAAAATCCTGAAGATTTCTCTAGATGGTGTTCAGGAGAACGACTTCGCTATGGTAATTGGATTTCCGGGGAGAACCGACAGGTACAGTTCCTCTTTCAAAGTAGATCTGAATGAACGGACAATAGGCCCTATCATAGTGGATGCTATGGGAGCAAAAATGGAGATTATCAGAAAATGGATGAACAGAGATCCCGGAATACGCAAGAAATATTCAAATATATTTTTTGGGTTGAGCAATGTACAGGAATCTCTGGCAGGTGAAGTTGCATGTACCAGAAGATTTGAGGTTGTAAAGAAAAAACAGCAGGAAGAAAGCAAATATTGGAAAGACGACGCCTCACTTCTTTCGAGGATGGAAAGTGGTTACAAGGATGTGGAAGACATCGAAAAATATATGACATACTACCGCCAATCGCTCGTTTCAGGAACGGGGTTCATCGCACTGGGCAACAGGGCAAACTCCTTAAAATCCGACGATAATCAGTCGTATGACTCTTTCGTAAAAAGGGTTGAAAAACTATATACTGAATATGATGCCCGAGTAGAGAAAGAACTTATGGAGTATCAACTGAGACTTTTTATCGAAAACGTACCTGAAAAATATTGGGGACCGTTTATAACGTATCTGGCAGGAAAGTTCGAAGACAATTACGCAGCAATGGCAAGTGAAATATTCGATAATTCTGTTATGCTGAACCCCGCCAGTTTCAAAGAGACAGTGAAAGATAAAAACAACTTTCAGCTCTTTTTGGAAGATCCGGCAACCAAACTGGCACAGGATATAAAAATATCTGATTTACGCAAAGATGAATCTCTGATTTTAAAGGATAAAGGATCACTATATAGTATGGACGGCCTCTATGAAAATGAATTGTACAATAAGAAAAAAAATGCGGGGATATTACAATATCCGGATGCCAATTTTACCATGAGGCTGACCTATGGAAATGTGTGCAAAATGCAACCGTCTGATGCTATCAATTATAACCATTTATCAACCACACAGGGCATTATCGACAAATATAATCCTTATGATTATGATTTTGCGTATCCTGAAAACACCCTCAATTTAATTAAAAGTGCGGATTGGGGAAAGTATGGGAAAGATGGAAAATTGTATGTAAACTTCCTTACAAACAATGATATTACAGGCGGGAATTCGGGAAGCCCCGTTATGAACGGTAAAGGCGAGCTTATTGGATTGGCGTTCGACGGGAACAAAGAGTCCTTAGCATCAAAGTACTATTATCAGGATGAAATGACAAACTGTGTATCGGTTGATATCCGGTATGTACTTTGGTATATTGACAATTGTTCAGGTGCAGAATATCTTTTTGATGAAATTGCAACCAAGTAGAGTAAATCAATAGTTGCAACATGTATTCAAGGCTGTTTCCCCTTTTTCTTCTGACAGCACTAATTCTATTATCGGGATGCTGCATCTTAGAAAACACTTCGACTCAAAGTATTAACAACAGATTTTTCAAACAGGCCAGACAGTCTGACTCGAAAGATCTGTTTGTTAAGAGCGAGGATGATGAAGTGAAAATATATTGGGTAAACAGTGAGAGTTTCACATGTGAACTAGATAGCTCAACTGTCGAAATTTTTCCATTGATAATATGCGAAAAAAACATTCTCCCACAAAAAAGTTTTCATGAAAAGGGATTCGTAATAAATTTCATTATGCTTCCGCTTAAATTCAGACCTGCTGCACAGGGAGTCCCCTCACAAATCAATTGTGATTTTAACGGATCAATTTATGCGGGATTTTCAAAAAACAGATATAATATTGATTATTCAAACCATAAGACTGATCTCTATGTAAGAAATATCTCGAACTACGAATTCTCTTACGGCATTTTCTTGGGGATAGGGAATACACTTGTATCCCCAACCACAACAAATCACGCTATAGATGATGAATACGACGGGGTAGTACTGCAAAAAGGGATTGCTGTTTATCTGGGTTACAACAATCTAAAGGCTGGTATTGCTCTAGGGATGGATAATCTATTAGGTAAAGACAGGCATAGCTGGATTTACAAGAACAGGTCTTATCTTGCTTTTACATTAGGTTTTAATATAGAATAAGAATTATATCACTAAAAATACAACATTATAAATATGAATAAGAAAACGATTCTTCTCATTTGTTCGTTTTTTGTCCAGGCTGCATTCTTAGCTGCACAGCCGTTCGATACAACAGAAACATTACCGGTTGATAAAGAGTTTATTGTAGGCCAGCTAAAAAATGGGCTTACTTATTATATCAGAGAAAGCAAGTTAAGTAAAAACAGGGCTGATTTTTTTATTGTCCACAATGTAGGCTCTTTGCAAGAAGAAGAAAACCAACGCGGATTAGCTCATTTCTTAGAACATATGGCATTTAACGGTACAAAACACTTCCCCGATAAACAGTTGCTCAACTATTTCGAAAGTATTGGCGTACGATTTGGGGCAAATGTAAATGCATACACCTCCATGAGCCGAACTGTATATAACATATCGGAAGTACCTGTGACCGTGAGCTCTGTCGTTGATACTGCTCTTTTGGCACTACATGACTGGTCACACTACATCAATTGTTTGCCCGAAGAGATCGAAAGTGAACGTGGAGTGGTACGTGAAGAAATGCGAAGAGGCGATGACCCGTTGACAAGAACAATGCAGACCGTATCAAAAATTCAACGAACCGGTTCGCGTTTTGCCGAAAGGACTCCGATCGGATTGGCAGAAGTAATAGAAAACTTTGATCATCAAGACTTAATCGACTTCTATCACAAATGGTACAGACCTAACCTGCAAGCTGTAATTGTAGTAGGAGACATTGATGCCGAGGACATCGAAGCGAGGATCATAAAGAGATTCTCCGCTATTCCAAACCCTAAGAATGAAACGAAGAAGATATACTATACGGTTCCCGATAACAACGAACCTATTGTTGGGTTCTTCACTGATCCTGAAACAAAAGCAAGCTCAGTAAGGATGACGGTAAAAATACCGCATCGTCCTGTTATCGAAAGACAAACATATGCATTTGTCTATGATAAACTAGTGGAAGATTTATTCTTAGAGATGTTCAAATCAAGATGTGCGGAAAGAGCCGAGAAACCCGGCGCTGATTTTCGCGTAATTGTTCCGGTATTCGGTGAAATTGATTATGCCTGTAAAACTTTTACTGCAACTGCTATGCCTGCACACGGCAAAGATTTGTACACCGCTCTCAAAGGTATTTTAGAAGAAGTTGAGCGTATAAAGCAACATGGGATGACCGAGTTAGAATTGGATAACGCTAAAAGTATCGTAAGGGCAAATCTAAGAAAACAACAATCCGACCAAATGCAAAAATCGACAAACAAAGATTTAGTAAATCTTGCAGTGGAAAATTTCACACGTGACAAGGTACTCGTGAACCGGTCGGAGTTGATAGGTTCGGCGTATTCCATGTTAGATGAAATAAAGATTGAAAATATCAATGATAACATCGAAATCATCTTAAATGAAAATAACAGGATAATCATCTTTGCAGCACCGGAAAGTGACAAAGAATCGCTTCCCTCAACCGAAAAGGTATTATCACTGGTTAAATCAATTCAAAATAAAGCTTTAGAACAGTATGCTCCTAGCGCGAAAAAAGAACTTACCCTGTCAGAGCCAATAAATCCAGGTAAAATTTCAGAATCTCGCCAAGTAAGAGCAGATGACCTTAGCATTAAGTATAAAGTACCACTTGATTCAACCACCGAATTCAGGCTTCAAAATGGAACAAGAGTCATATGGAAAGAATCATACGGAAATGGTAAAAAGATCAGCCTATCAGCTTTTACCTCTGGAGGTTACGCCCGCTCGCATTCCATAGAAGAGATTGTGATCCTGAAAAATTACTTGAGGTACTATAATGTAGCCAACTTAAACTGGAATGAATTGAGGGAATGGAAACAGGCTAACGGTATCAGATTGAGCCAGGCAGTAAACAGAAGAACTGATAATTATTCAGGGGAATTTTATCCACAAAACAGTGAAAATTTCTTCAAACTGCTCTATTCCTATTTCACAGGTGTTTCTGCAGACCAAACGGAGCTCGGTAAGTTTCAACAGCTATTTTTAAAAGCCATAGGGGAAGACAAAAATGAAACAAAATTGTTTGAGGATTCGGTTAAGACGCTTACATACTCCAGTAATCCATTGAAAACAAACTTCGACACCCTTTATATCCGGACGATTAATCCGGAAAAATTAAACAAACTATATCTACGTCATTTTGGCAACCCGAATGAGTTTACGTTCATCTTTACTGGCCCTATGCCCGTTAAAGATGCTGTTCCATTGATCGAAAAGTATATTGCGTCTATTGCTGCCACAAACGACTCACAAGAAAAAGAATTGGTTTTTAAAGAACCTGAATTAAACAAGGGGAATGTGGAGCTCTATTATAATGCAAAGAACACAATAACTTCAAAAGCATCAGTGTCTATTACTTACCATACAGATATTGAGTATAATTCAAAGAATTATGCCAGTGCTCTGTTTTTACGTGATATATTATCCAGAAGATGTTATAAAAGCATCCGTGAAGACAAAGGCGGCACATATCACGTTGCGGTAACTGCGTCACTTGACAAACATCCTCAGTCGCAACTTGTTGTAAAAATTGAATTTGATACTAATCCATCAATGATCACTGAATTATTGGATGTTGCCCAGCGTGAGGCAGACCTACTGTTGAAAAAAGGCGTAACCGTACAAGAGATTGATGAAGTAAAGAAATATCGGAAGAAAACTCTGGATAATAAGAGTATTCCTTGGGCTACTATCATCACTCAATCGATATTAAATGAAGAATTTCTGGATACTAATGACCCTGAACTATTCGATCAGGTTAATGTAGCAAGTGTACATAATCTGACTAAGCAATTGTTTGGCTCCGGGAATAAAATGACTTTTATCTTTGATCCTCAGAATAGTACGACCACACAATAACGACCGGTCTATCCATTGCCTGAAAGTATAACGCTGGACAAGCGGACTAAACTCTATTCTTCCTTTCCCCGCAATCCGCTTATCGCCGACGTTTGGTTCAATCGAATCCACGGCAAGTAAAGGCGGTTCTGTACGTGAAAGAGAAAGGGAAGATTACGAAGAAAGAGTATCAGGGAATAAATGATTGCTCAAGAGCAACAACTAATAGAGATTTGACGGAATTAGTGTCAAAAGGTATTTTACTGTTTAATGATGTTGCAGGGGCAGGTGTGAACTATGCATTAAAATAATCGCATCATAATGGGCACAATTGACTCATGATTAGCTTAAAGAGGAATTGGTATAGTGAATGTCCGATACAACTTGCATATGTCCGATAAATGTCCGATAAAGTAGCTTTTGCAGATAATGGTATTATTGATCAAAGTTGGAGATGTCAGAAAGATGGTTTTGGCAGTATAAAGGGTGGTCAGATAAAAAAACGACAAAATAACCGATGTGGATTTTGAAGAAGTGAAGTAAAAGACGATTAGGAATAATCAATAAATAACAGAAAATCCCTGTAAACAAATGGTTTACGGGGATTTTTGTTTTTATAAATTTGTAGATAGCTGTTGTTTTTGATGGTTTTTTATTATACATTTGTACCATTATTGTACCGGAACTTAATTAGTGATGAAGTGGAACTTATGAGCGCTTATGAATACTAATGAGTACTTAAATAGCGATAAGGATACCGATGAATAAGATTCAGAAACAATGTGAAGTCTGTGGGCTGTCTTTCGTTCCCAAAACAGTCGATTCTGTTTATTGCTCTAAAAAATGTAGTGGAGCAGCGTATCGGAAAAAGAAAACCCAAGAGAAAAAGAAAGAGGAACAACAAGCAATTATTGATAAGATTTCTGCCGACCGTTTATATATTTCAGTGCCAGAAGCAATAGCCCTTTTCGGTGTTGCCAAGAGTACACTTTATCGCCTTGTTCGGCAAAAGCGAATTCCGGCTATCAATTTAGGTACTCGCCTTGTTCGGATAGACCGAGCAGCGATAGAAGAAATGTTTCCTATTCGCCAAACACCCCTTAAAAAAGAGAAGCCGACAGCAAAGCTTTATAGTCTTGAACCACAAGATTGTTATACAATTGGCGAGATTGCTAAAAAGTTTGGCATATCGGATAGTTCGGTCTATAAGCATATTCGTAAATATTCTATTCCAACTCGACAGATTGGTAACTATGTTTACGCTCCAAAAACTGAAATAGATAATTTGTATAATCAATAACAATATACCACATGAAACAACTCGCCAGTACAAAAGTAACTGTTCGGCTTCGCAAGGCGGAAGACTGTAAAGAGTGGTATGTTTATATTGAAAGCTATCCGGTTTATGTTCCCGGCAAGCAAACCCCACAGCGTGTTCGTGAATATTTGAATCGTTGTATTACTACGATAGATAGGACTTCTTATATTGAAGAAGTGGGATTAGATTTTTCAAGAGAAGGATATTCTACTAAAGAAATCCAAATCAAAACTTTTGAATTTGTGCTTGATTGCACAAAAAATAAATCTAAGATAATAAGTTTACATTCCAGACGAGCAGAAAAAAGATGTTTTGGATATGTTAATTGACAAAAATATAAACAAAGCTATTTTTCACTGGTATTCAGGCTCTTTGAGCACACTGCATAAAATTGTAGATTTAGGATATTATTTCTCGATTAATTCAGCAATGGTACAGTCAGACAATGGTAAAAAGATTATTGCCGAAATTCCAAAAAAACAGATACTAACAGAAACAGACTGTCCTTTTATTGAAAATAGCGATATAACTTCTGTGCATAAGTATCTTGCTCAATTATGGGAAGAACCTATTCCGAAAGTTGAGCAAATTATTGATTTAAACTTCAAACGAATCTTACAAAATATAAAATAATTATGCCCGAAAAACAAAACATAGAATACAAGTCCTCTTGGCACGACAAGTATCTGGAATGGGTTTGCGGTTTCGCGAACGCACAAGGTGGTGAAATTTATATAGGTAAGGAAGATTCCGGGAAAGTCACGGGAGTGGAAGACTATAAAAAACTGATGGAGGATATTCCCAACAAAATCAGGAATCATATGGGAATTTCCGCTGATGTTAATCTTTTGCAGGAAGATGATAAATACTATATTGAGATCGTCGTCCAACCATATTCAGTGCCTATCTCGCTGCATGGACAGTATTTTTATCGTAGTGGAAGTGTGAAGATGGAACTAACCGGAAACTCACTCAATGAATTCCTTTTAAAACGCTCTGGTCTGACGTGGGATGAAGTTACTGAGCCGAGAGCAACCTTTGATGATATTGATGAAAGATCTTTCCGAATGTATTTGGAGATGTCAAAAGAAAAAGATCGTTTACCGGATGTGGAAGGGCTGACAATGGAAGAGATTTTCGAGAAGTTACGTTTGACTAAAAACGGAGAACTTACACGTGCGGCCATAATCCTATTCGGTAAAGATCCAAGACGCTTCTCTACAAATGCCTTTGTAAAGATTGGGCGTTTTAAAGGAGATGCCGACTTACGTTTTCAAGATGTTGAAGAAGGCAATTTAATCGTTTTGCTGAAAAACGTATTGGAACGATTAGACCATAAGTATCTAACTCGCTCCATTGAGTTTAAGGGCATGCTTCGTTTGGAGCATAGTGAATATCCTATTCCGGCGTTGCGTGAAATGCTTCTCAATGCATTGGTACACCGTAAATATATGGGATCATTTATTCAAATACGAGTATATGACGATAAGATAACTATTTGGAACGATGGGCGATTACCTGAAGAAATCACTTTGGAGTCACTTAAACACGTTCACTCTTCCCATCCCCGTAATCCATTGATTGCCGATGTCTGTTTTAAAGGTGGGCTTATCGATTCTTGGGGGCGTGGAACGGTTCGGATCATTGAGACTTGCAAAGAAGCAGGACTTCCCGAACCAGAGCTAACAGAACGTGATGGAGGTTTTTTGGTAACTCTTTTTAAAGATAATCTTACAGAAGAACAGTTGGTGAAGCTTGGTCTTAACGCAAGACAAGTGAAGGCAGTATCATATGTAAAAGAAAAAGGTCGAATTACTAACAGCGATTATCAAGCACTAAACGAAATATCTGACAGAACTTCTTCTAGAGATTTGGAAGATTTAGTAGCCAAAGGAGTGCTGAAGCGAGTTGGAGATAAAAAAAGTGCTTACTATGAAATATAGCTTGGCGGTTAAATGGCGGAAACGTGGCGGAAATGGCGGTTAAATGGCGGATAGCTTTTATGAGTTTCTGTAATCATGTAATCATGCAAAGAACACGCATATCGCACATTAATCACGCAAAAATATGCAAAAGGGGCAACTATTGGGCAGTCAAAGTGGTTAGTATTATGCCTTGTTGAAAAACGTTCACTATCTTTGCGTGTTCATTGACAATGAACAACACTTCAAAATGAACATAAACAATTAGAAACGACAATCTAACCGATGTTTTGCATACACAATATCAGTACCGTATTTGTACCATAAAACCATAATCTCCTGATATTCTTACATGTTCAATTTTGAATAAGTGAAGTAATCACCGATTAGAAACGATAATCAAACAGTATAAAGCCGCAGTAAACAATTGATTTACTGTGGCTTTTTGTTTTTTAATCCAACCCCTTTTTAAGTAATCGATATTTTTATTTGCTCATTTCAAATGCAAAAGGATTGTGTAAAAGCCTGCAAACGCTTGACACTTTCACTGGAATATTACGAGTGGAAATAGATGTTGATTACAGCAAATCATTTAGTTTTGCCGTAAAGTTGGATAAAATTCTGTATTTTTGTAAAAAACGACTTGAATATGAAAAAGCGGCCAAATTGCAAATTCCCGATAAGGCTTCTAATTAAATCAATTACACACGTTAAGAGAGAGCGTAGTCAAGCTTGTTTGAACTTTTTATGAGTTTATATAATCACGCAATAATCACGCAAATCTCGCATCAATCACGTAAAAAGCAGGCAAACATGAATTGCTTCAATAGACTCACTGGTAATTTTAATTTGGCGGATAAGTGGCGGATAATTCCGATGATTATCGCTTTATCCGTATTTGGAGCCGATTTTCATAAATCGGCAGCCAGCAACTGGCGAAATCCGTCCGCTATCAACGGACGAAATTCAAGTTATAAAACAATGAGCGATAATACAAAAATATCAATCCGTTTTTTCGACGACCGTGAAGTTCGTGCCGTTTGGGATGAAGAAAACAACAAAGGTAGTATTTCCCGCAAAAGTATTGCCTAATTTATTCTTTCCATAGAGGAGGCGTTTACAAAATGAAAAAGGGAAAAAACATGCAGATGTCTGTCTGTATAGCGTTGTTTTTCTGCATCATAACATAACACTCCATATCTTGCAAGAGCGGAGTTTAACTGGGATAATTCTTGTTTTTGCCCGTAAAAACAAGAATTGTATTATCTTTGCAAATGCAATTTAGAGAAGAATGACTGACAAGATAAGAACAACCATTAGCAAATTTCCATTCGGCTTCGTCTTTACGCCGGGTGACTTTCCTATTGATCTGGACAAACAAGCCTCTGTCAATAGAATACTAAATAATATGGTCGCGGCTGGAGAAATTCGTCGTTTATCCAAAGGTCGTTTCTATAAACCCCAAATTACACAGTTTGGAGAATTACCTCCTGATACCTATCAAATCGTAAAGGATTTGATAGAAAAGAATGGGAAAATTACGGGTTATATCACGGGGTATTCTGTGTTTAACGAATTAGGATTAACAACTCAAATCCCTTTTTCTTTGCAAATAGGTGTGAGAAACGAAAAAAAAGCAATCCGTCGTGATGTTTACCGAATTAGCTTCATCAAACAGCAAAACGCTATAACCAAAGAAAATATCCCATTGCTTCGACTACTTGATTGCTTACGTTTCTTTAAGAACATACCTGATGCAATGCCGGATGAAACTTGTAAGCGTTTGTTGTATTTGTTTTCACAGTTAGATAAGACTCAGATCGTTAAAGTTAAGAAACTGGCATTGAAGTATAATCCTTCAACAATAGCATTACTGGGTGCTCTACTACAAACGCTCGATGAAAATGAAGATACAAATATGCTACTAAACAAACTCAATCCTCAAACCTCATACAAATTAGGAATTTCGAAAAAAATACTTCATAATCAAGAAAGGTGGTATATCAAATGAAACTACACAACGATAAAGAACTATTTTCAACTCTTGCAACATTGGCTGCAAAATCGTTGCGAATAACACCGGCATTTGTGGAAAAGGATTATTGGATTACATTAATACTCTACAATTTGGCAAACTCTCCTTATGCAGATAGTGTAGTTTTTAAGGGCGGAACCTCCTTGTCTAAAGGGTATCGGTTGATCAACCGATTTTCTGAAGATATTGACATTGCTATGATTGAGGAAAATTTGAGCGGTAATGCTTTGAAAACAAAAATACGGAATATTGAAAAAGAAATTACAGTTGGATTTACAGAGACTGTAGAGCCAAATATAACCAGCAAAGGCTCTATGTTTCGCAAATCAGTTTTTGAGTATCCGTCCTCTATATCCGGCATTTTATTGGGAAATACAGCAAGGCGAATTATTGTTGAAATCAATTCATTTGCGAATCCTTACCCTTATGTGAAGCAGGACATTTCGTCATTTATTACAGAGTTTCTATCGGAGACGAACAAGCAAGAAACAATAGAGACGTATAATTTGCAAGGTTTTTCGTTGAATGTCCTTGATAAGCGTCGCACGATGATAGAGAAACTTGTTTCACTTGTCCGATTCTCCTTCTCGGAAAATCCAATACAAGCCATACAATCTAAAATACGTCATTTCTATGACCTATATTACTTAGCACAAGATGCTGGGTGTGCTGAATATATACGAACAGATCAATTTAAGACCGATTTTTGGAAATTATTAGAACATGATAAGGCGGCTTTTGACACGCCTGACGGCTGGCGAATGAAAGACATTCTGGAATCACCATTGATCGTTAGTCTTCCGGTTTTATGGGAGAGTTTACGAACAACTTATCAAAATGAATTGGCTCAATTAGCTTTTATGCCAATACCGGAAGAAAAAGAAGTTGCGCAATCTTTTGAAAAAATAATTAGTTGTGTACATGAAAGAAAAGGGAAAAATTACGAATAAAGAGTATCAAGAGATAAATGAGGTGTCTAAAAGAACCGCTACTTATGACTTGACTGAGCTTGTAACTAAATATAGATTGGCAAATAATACTGGTTTTGGAGCTGGAAGTTTTTATGAATTGGCTATTGGGCAATAATTGGGCAGAGGAAGTGGAAAGAGTATAATTTTAAAAACTAAATAATTATGGCAAAAGACGGTGATTTCTTTATTTCCGATTGGCTCAGAAACAGGAACACACTTGAATATATTAGTATTTGAAAGAAATTATACAATCCCTATTCTAATTATGGCGAATTCGCCATAATTAGAAATCAAGCCGAGTTAAACAGTTTTAAAATCAGAACTAAAGAAATTGCTAAAAAACGCCCTGACGGATGAAATCAACAGCCGTGAAATGTTCATGAAGGGAATTGATTATTCATATTATTATGAAGAAAATGAATAGCAAATAAAAAATGAGATTTTTCACACAAAAATAGGATAATCATGGAGAAAGAAAAATCAATAAAGATTTTTGAAAATAGAAAAATACGTTCATCATGGAATGATGAAGAAGAGGAATGGTATTTCTCAATCGTTGATATTGTCGAGGCTCTAACAGATAGTACGAATCCTACGGATTATTTGAAAAAATTGCGAAAGCGAGATTCTTTACTTGGAGACTACATAGGGACAAATTGTCCCCAGGTAGCTATGATCACAGAAACAGGTAAGAAAGTGGTAAGTCCGTTGAATGCGAAAAGCATTCTGTCTATTAAAGAGAAGAATAAGAAAGAAGAAAACAACAAAACAGAATAAATAACATTGCATCATGAGCTTAGATTTGTATTTTTTCAAGAAAGATGTTGATTTCGATCAAATCAGGCGTAATATTGATGACCTCACAAACAAGCGACGAGCCATTGAGGAAGAATTAGAACGCCTTGAGGACAATTACGAGGATGCGAGGTTAGCTTCTCATAACGTCACCCACAATCTCAACAAGATGGCAGAGGCTGTCGGATTATATAAAGCTTTATGGTCTCCTGAGGAGATATGTATCACTTCTGCTTCACAAATGATTGCACCGCTTGAAAAAGCCATTAAAGAGTTAGAGAATGATCCCGAGAAATACAAAGCTTATAATCCTTCCAATGGATGGGGCAACTATGATATTTTCGTCAGCTTCTGTAAATCGGTGTTGCATACGTGCCGAGAACATCCCGATGCAGTAATTGAAGCTGCTGGATAATAAGGATCTTAATATGAACAACAATACAAAAATATCAATCCGTTTTTTCGACGACCGTGAGGTACGGGCTGTCTGGGATGAAGAGAATAACAAATGGTGGTTTAATGTTGTTGATGTCGTTGCTGTACTCTATGGACAAGACGATTATACGAAAGCAAACAACTATTGGCGTTGGTTAAAACGTAAACTAACCAAAGAGCAAAATCAACTTGTGAGTACCACTCACGGTTTCAAATTTATAGCTCCAGATGGCAAAAAACGTTTAGCCGACACACTTGATAGTGATGGTGTTATTTCTCTTGCCAAACATTTTCCCAATAACAAAGCCGTAAAGTTCCTTGATTGGTTCACCTATAGTGACAACAGTATTGACGGACAAAGTAAGAAAAAGGCATATTCTTTTTTTGAGAGCAATCTCATTAACGAAGAGGAAGTTGGAACAACAAAAGGCTTGCAGCAAATCCATGCCTACCTATTTGGTGGGCTTTACGATTTTGCTGGACAGATAAGGCAAAAGAACATTTCAAAGGGCGGGTTCCAATTTGCAGTATCACACTTTCTCGGCAATACTTTAAAGCAAATAGAAGAAATGCCTGAAAACACATTTGACGAGATTGTTGATAAATATGTGGAAATGAATATTGCTCACCCATTCATGGAAGGCAACGGGCGAAGTACGCGCATTTGGTTGGATTTAATATTGAAAAAGAACTTGAAAAAGTGCGTTGATTGGAGCAAAATCGGTAAGACCGAGTACATGAATGCTATGATAAAAAGTGCTACAAACAGCGCAGATATAAAACACCTGCTGAAAAACGCTCTGACGGATGAAATCAATAGCCGTGAAATGTTTATGAAAGGAATCGACTATTCATACTATTACGAAGAGAATGAATAACCATTGAGTAATAAAATAATGATAATGTTACCGATGATAATCATTTTATCTGTATCGCATTTGTATCATTAGATTGTAAATAGCTAATATTCAGTAGTCATTTCTTTTGAGGAAGATAAATAAGCGAAAGTATCGAGCTTTAACTTTCCATAATTACAAAATATTGAAAATAACTGAAAATCAATAAAAAAGTTATATCTTTGTAGCCTAAACAATCAAGTTCATATTGATATCCTTCACGGCAGTGCATCGCCCTACCCTCACCAGGTAAGTCTTTTCATCGTTTAAATCGATCTCAACATCAGCTTTCTTGTTTGGACCAATAAAGAAATCGAGCTGCCTGTTATTCAAGGCAGTATGGGTAGCTGAAAAAACATCGATTAGCGAATTAATGTACCGACAGATGTAATCCGGCTTCGCTTAATCGCAAACTAAATAAAATGATTAAAAAAGAATTCGAAAGAAAAAGAAAAGAAAAAAAACAGGAAAAACAAAAACGCAGAGAAGATCGCAAGATTAACAACACAAGCAAATCATTTGAAGAGATGATTGCGTATGTGGACGAGTTCGGAAATATTACCGACACTCCACCCGAACTTCAAAAAAGAGAGAAGATAGCAATAGAAAGCATCGCCATTTCAACCCCTAAAAAAGAAGAAGAAGAGAAGATAGCGCTAAGAGGCAAAGTGGATTTTTTTAACGTAAACCGGGGATTTGGTTTTATAAAAAATTCCAACTCAGGCGAAAAACATTTTTTTCATATCAAAAACGCTTTTGCCTCCATCGAAGAAGGAGACACGGTCACTTTCGATTTGGAACGAGGCAAAATGGGGATGGACGCGGTAAATATAACCATTATTAAATAAAAGATAATCAACATACGATTATTAAACAACAATTTTAAAAAAAAGAAAATGAACATTTACGTATCAAATTTAAGCTACAGCACAACAACAGAAAGCTTACAGGAATTATTCGCAGAATATGGCGAAGTCTCTTCTGCCAACATAATAAAAGACAGAGACAGCGGCCGGTCAAGAGGTTTCGGCTTTGTAGAAATGCCAGACGACGCCAACGGCCAAAAGGCCATCGATGAGTTGAATAACACCGAGTTTGAAGGGAAAACAATCACCGTAAACGTTGCCCGTCCAAAAACGGAAAGAAGCAGCGGCGGTTACAACAGAAGACAATATTAATCGTCAACCTCCTGAATGACTTCCCGATTGCATTGCAATTGGGAAGTTTTTGTTTTATTTAAGCCCGCCGGCCCTCGCTGCCGATTCATTCCTGAGCAACTCTTCCAGCAAGGCAACCTTTTCCTGCTCCGATTTAAGCATCCGTTCATAAAGTTCCACCTTTTCATCGTACAACTGCACGATCCGCTCGATTGGGTTATTGATCGTGTAATTATTGTACAATGCCGAGGAATTATCAGAGAATGTGTTCGATACAATATGCACCGCTCCTTCATCGGTAAAATTCTTTATGGCTTCCGAAGGGATATTCATCGCGTTTGCTATCTTCTCCAGCGTTTCATTATCCAGATCTTCTTTATTCTCAATCTTAGATACCGATTGTTGTGTCAGATTCAGCCGTTCCGCCAAATCTTCCTGTTTCACGCCCAGAATTTCACGAAGGCGCTTCACATTATATCCCAGATGTTTCCGGTTAACCTCATAAGTTGTTTCCATAATTATTTTGCTTTATGCTGAAAGATGAAACATAGAACTTCTTTATCAGCAAAAATACAAAAAATTTATACAACATTGCATTTTATTCCTTTATAGTTGTATTTTACTCCCCGATATTTGAAGTTAAACAACTTCGAATGTTAGAATACATTAATTTTAACGTTTAAGTTTGCCGCACAAACAAAATTATAATTTTGCTATTAAAAAATGCGACACCATCCGGTCCGGCAAGTTCCGCTTAATCTGTTGATTTTCTAATCAAAATAGAGAATTAACACCTTGATTTACTAATAGATTAAACATCAAAAATGGTATGTGGAAATGATTTGGCTTATGTCAAGTAACAATTTCTTTATTTTTTTGTCATTATTTCGTAACAATAAAATTCTTTCTTTACCGAAAGTTTTAGAAGAGAGTCCAGATTTTTATTTAACAAAAAAATTATGAACAAATTATCAAAATTTAAATTATTTGTATGGTTCTTGTGCTCTGTTTTTGCAGCACATGCACAAGATGCGACGCTTTCGGGCGTTGTGACGGATGTGAACAACAATCCGCTGATCGGGGTAAACGTTGTCCAAAAGGGAACCGCCAAAGGGACTATCACAAACTATGATGGAGAATTCTCCTTCCAGGCTGCTCCCCATTCAACCATAGTGTTTACCTACATCGGATTCGCCAAGCAGGAAGTTGCCTGGGATGGAAGCAGCCGGTTGAATGTAACTCTCCATGAAGATTCCGAGCTCCTGGAAGAAGTGGTGGTGGTTGGATATGGAACTCAAAGGAAAGTAAATCTAACGGGTGCAGTAAGCCAAATTTCTGCAAGTGAATTAGAAGACCGGCCTGTTGCAAACATGTCTCAAATTCTACAGGGTACGATTCCAAATCTTAATGTGCACTTTTCCTCAGGACAGCCTGGTGTTGGCGGAAGTTTAAACATTAGAGGAACCACCTCTATAAATGGTGGAGGTCCATTGGTCCTAATTGACGGGGTACCCGGCGATATAAATCGCATTAATCCTTATGACGTTGAATCTGTTTCTGTACTAAAAGATGCCTCGGCCTCAGCCATATATGGAGCGCGTGGAGCATTTGGAGTTATTTTAGTAACTACAAAAAGTGCCAAAGAAGGGAAAATGACTATTTCTTATAACAACAATTTTGGGTGGTCGTCTCCAACAGTAAGTACAGATTTTTTAACCAACGGATATGAGCATGTCAAACTCAATGACGAGGCATTCCTGAGATCTACCGGAAATACATATACCCGCTATTCCGAAGAAGATTACAGAGAATTGGAAGCAAGAAGATACGATAAAACAGAACATCCGGACAGGCCATGGATCGTGGTTAAAAATGTCAAGGGAAAAGATATATATAATTATTATGGAAATTATGACTGGTGGAATACCATTTTTACCCCCTCTCAGGCAAGCCAGCAGCACAACATTAATTTATCGGGTGGAAATGAAAAGTTAAATTTCATGTTATCTGGTTCTTATTACCACAAAGATGGTATAATGAAAATAAATACGGACAAATTCAATTCATATACCCTAAGAAGTAAAATAAGCGCCCAACTTCTGCCCTGGCTAAATGTAAGCAATAATACTCAATATTATTATTCAGGGTATAAATATCAGGGTAGAGAAGGAGGAGGCAATTCAAACTTTGTCAATATCACCGTACATGCTCTTCCGGCTTATGCTCCGGTTAATCCCGATGGAACACCCACCTACAACACCCTAAAAAACAACTATTCAATCGGCGACGGATTATATGCTCTTTTATTAGAGGGGAAAGCCGGAGGAAAAAATTCAATTTATGAACTGGTAAATACGACTTCTCTGAAAGCAAAAATAAATGACAATATTAGTTTGTTTGGAGATTACTCATACACGCTTTACTCCACTGACAATTGGTATAGGACAACGGTTACAAGATACTCCATTGAACCGGGTATTTTACAGGAAGTTCCCAATTACAATTCTGACCAATTAAAGCAGACACGCACATTAAAACCGATGAATGTTTTCAATATTTATACTAATTACAATCAAAGTTTTAGCAATCATAATGTCGCCGCAACGGCAGGTATTAATTATGAATACACAAAGTACAGCCGGCTTTTCGGTTCACGCAGGAATTTACTAAGTGAGACATTGAACGACTTGAACCTGGGAACGGGTGATCAGGAAACAAGTGGAGGATCATACGAATATACCCTTTTCGGAGCTTTTTTCAGGGCAAACTATGACTATGCCGGTAAATATTTATTTGAAATGAACGGAAGATACGATGGAACTTCAAGATTCGGCAGCGGTAGTAGATACGGGTTCTTCCCCTCTTTTTCTGTCGGCTACAGAATAAGCGAAGAATCGTTCTGGGAACCGATAAAAAATATTTTTACCAATATGAAAATAAGAGCATCATACGGAACTCTAGGTAACCAACTTCCGTCTAATACAAACCCGTCAAGTTTTTATCCTTATATTTCGTTGATGTCTCCCAGTTTATCAAACTGGATAACGGATGGACAGAAAATTCAATATATCAACAGCCCTCGCCCAATCTCACCCGATCTGACATGGGAAAAATCAACGACTACAAACTTGGGAATTGATCTCGGTTTTGTGAATAATAAATTAAATATTTCTGGAGATGCTTACAAACGAAGGACTTTTGATATGTTGATCCCAGGCAAGGTTTTACCTGCTGTTTTTGGAGCATCAGTTCCTACAGAGAATGCGGGTGATCTTGAAACTAAAGGTTTTGAACTTTCCATATCGTGGAGAGACCAATTCCATTTAATGAATAAACCTTTCAGTTATTCGGCAACTTTTGGGCTATCCGATTATGTAGCTAAAATTACTAAATATGATAATCCTACGAACCTATTGTCCAATTACTACGTAGGACAAACATTAGGAGAAATCTGGGGCTATTCAATAGAAGGAATCTTCAAAAGCGATGAGGAAGCGCAATCTTTCGATATCGATCAAAGCCTTATAAACAGGCAACGGTTAAATTCACCGGGCGTTTGGAGCCGATTACAAGCCGGGGATCTTAAATTTAAAGATCTAGACGGCGACAAAAAAATATCTCCGGGGAAAAACACATTGGATGATCCCGGAGATAGGCGGATTATTGGAAATACAACTCCAAGATATCGTTTCGGATTAAATCTTGGTTTCAATTGGAATGGAATCGATTTTTCGACGTTCATTCAGGGTATAGGTAAAAGAGATTGGTATCCGGGAAACAATGCCGACAAATTTTGGGGCCCTTATTCCCGTCCTTATTATTCCTTTATTCCACGCAACTTCGAAGAGGATGTATGGACGCCCGAAAATAGAGATGCGTACTTCCCGCTTCTAAGAGGATATACTGCATTAAACGCAGACAACGACTTGCGAGAAGCCAATGACAGATACATTCAAAATGCCGGTTATATAAGGCTTAAAAACTTAATTTTGGGATACTCATTGCCTGCCTCTATAACAAGGAAAATGAACCTTGAAAAATTCAGGATATATGTGAGCGGGGAAAACCTCGGGTATTATACTCCCATGCACACAAAATACATTGATCCTGAGCAGCTTGACGGAGATGAAACAAACGGAAGAACTTATCCGATGTCCAAAGTCGTTTCATTCGGATTTGATATAACATTATAAACCGTAATAAAAACTACTCAATAATGAAAAAGAATTATTTATTCATTTTAATCTGGGGAATAGGGATACTTATGACCTCGTGCGATTTAAATAACCTGCCTTTAGATTCTATATCCCCTAACACGTTTTTCAATACAGAAAACGATTTGAAATTATATACCAACTCATTTTACAACATGTTGCCGAGTGCCGAAGGTGTATATAATGAAAAGATAGACAATATCGTATCAACCGACCTATCTGACGAGCTAAGGGGTACCCGCATCGTTCCTACTTCGGGAGGTGGATGGTCTTGGAACGATTTAAGAAATATCAATTACTTCCTGGTAAATTCTCATAAATGTCCTGACACTAAAGCTGTAGCCAAATATAATGGGGTTGCACGTTTTTTTCGAGCATATTTCTATTTCGAAAAAGTAAAACGTTTTGGCGATGTGCCTTGGTATTCAACCCCCATTGAAGCTAATGACGAAACCTTATTAACAAAAAAAAGAGATCCAAGGACAGTTGTCATGGATTCGGTTTTAGCAGATATAAATTTTGCTGTCGCAAATCTGGAAACATCTGCTAAAATTAATGCCGTGACAAAATGGACGGCCTTAGCATTGAAATCGCAAATATGTCTCTATGAAGGGACATTTAGAAAGTATCACACAGAGTTTAATTTACCCGATGCAGATAAATTCCTGGATGGCGCAATCGCTGCTTCTGACGAACTGATGCGAACAGGGCCATACAAAATTTTTACCGATAACACAGGAAAAGCATATCAAAACCTATTTTCCTCGATGGATGCAATTCCGACGGAAATAATTCTTGCACGTAATTTTGATGACGGATTGCAGGTTTACCACAATTTAAACTACTATACAATGACAGCATCGTATGGACGTCCTGGCCTGGAAAAGAAGTTAGTAAACAGTTATCTGATGAAAGACGGATCAAGATTTACAGATATTCCCGGATATGAAAAAATGGACTTTTATGAAGAAACTCAAAACCGGGATCCCCGTTTATCGCAAACAATACGCACCCCAGGATATACACGCATAGGGGAAAACGTACATCTTGTTCCGGAATTTGGGGCTACGGTTACAGGTTATCAGTTGATTAAATTCGTCACTGAAAGAAAATGGGATACCTATGCCAAATCTGCAAATGATATGCCCATATACCGATTTGCAGAAGTACTTTTAAATTTTGCAGAAGCTAAAGCAGAAAGAGGAACGTTGACACAAGCAGATCTAGACAGATCGACAAAACTTATCAGGGATAGGATTGGCATGCCCAACATTAATCTCGAACATGCAAATGCAAATCCTGATCCCTATCTGGCAGAAATCTATCCGAAAGTTCAAGGCTCAAACAAAGGAGTGATTCTTGAAATTAGAAGAGAACGCCGAATAGAGTTAGTTATGGAGAATTTTCGTTGGGATGATATTATAAGGTGGAAAGAAGGACCTACTTTAACGAAACAATTCAAGGGAATCTATTTTCCCGGACTCGGTGAGTTTGACCTAGACCGGGACGGCACAGTAGATGTCATCCTATACGAAGGAGACACCAAACCCAACGTTAAAGATGTTCAATTGCTTAAACTGAATGGAGATATAGTTTTGGAGAATGGCAATAAAGGAGGAAATATCTTAATTAACTCGCATATTCATAAAAAATTTGATGAAAACAAAGATTACCTCTACCCAATACCCATCAGTGAACGGCTACTCAATCCAAACCTTACTCAAAATCCCGGATGGGATGACGGATTATAGATCAAAAATGAGATGGGTCTGTTAAAAAACGACAGGCCCATTTTATTCTTATTGAGAAAAATTGTAATTTAGGGCTTCCATTATTTTTTGTAAACTTGTATTAGGTAAAACATTCGTAATCATAAAAGGGGCGGCACAGCCAAAAAACGAACAATCAATCAACTAAACAAATAATATACAGATGAAATTAATTACTCAACTATTACTTCTTGTGTCAACAGTTGTACTCTTAGGCAACTGTTCTTCAAGTCATTCTTTATCGAAAATCGACAAAGGCGGCGAATTTAAAATCCTTTCTTACAATATCCGTAATGCACGGGGGATGGATGATATAACGGATTACGGCCGTGTGGCGAATGTGATAAAAAGGATCAATGCCGATTGCGTTGCATTGCAGGAATTGGATAGCGCCACAGAGCGGAGCAATGGCGCCGTGGTACTGGACGAACTGGCAAAACGTACCGGCATGCACGCAACCTACAACAAATCCATCGATTATCAGGGTGGCGGCTACGGGATCGGCGTCCTCACCAAAGAAAAACCCGTTCGCCGGGAAGCGATTCCGCTCCCCGGAAGGGAAGAGAGGCGAAGCCTGCTGGTTGTTGAAATGCCCGATTACGTGATTTGTTGCACGCACTTGTCGCTCACACAGGAAGACAGGGTTGCGTCGATCGATCAAATAAACTGGTTTCTTGAGAAATATACGCAAAAGCCGGTATTCCTGGCGGGTGATTTAAATGCTGACCCCTCTTCGGATGCAATTCAAAAATTATCGGAAAAGTGGACCATCCTTAACGATACCTTTCAACTAACTATTCCCGCAGGCAATCCTACAGAATGTATCGATTATGTGTTGGCAGCTAAAAATCCGAAATTCTCGTTCAACGTTCTGGAAACAAAAGTAGAAAAAGAGCCGTTGGCTTCCGACCATCTTCCTGTGTGGGTTCACATTAAACTGACTAAAAATAACTGATTGATCATGAGAATACAATTCGCACTGTTTGCCGTTTTTATATCTTTCGCAGTTTCGGCCCAACAATTGAAAATAACAAACGGCCCCTATCTTCAGAATATGGAACAAGATAATGTCACCATCATCTGGACAACCGATAAGGATGCCGTATCCTGGCTTGAACTGGCTCCTGCGGGGGACGACAGTTTTTATGCGGGTGAGCGTACCCGTTTCTTTGAAGCGCCGCATGGCAGTAAAAAAACAGGTAAGCTACACCGCATTACGGTTTCGGGCCTTGCCGCCGGCACCGAATATCGTTACCGCATCTTTTCGAAAGAAGTCCTTAATTATGAAGGGCATCGCGTGATGTACGGCGACATTGCATCTTCCGATGTTTACAGGGATAGACCATTTTCTTTCAAGACATTGGATCCGGCAAAGAGCAGCATCGCTTTTAAGGTTGTGAACGATATCCACAGTAAGAATGAGAATTTGGAATCCATGCTTTCGAAAGTGACAAAAGAGAACACCGATTTAGTTCTCTTTAATGGAGATATGGTCTCTATATTTAACGAGGAAAAAGAAATTTTCACCGGCTTTATGGATACTGCCGTCAGATTATTTGCCAAAGAAGTACCTGTTTTTTACGCCAGGGGGAATCATGAAACCCGCGGCAAGGCAAGCAGCAGGCTATACGATTATTTTCCAACAAATAACGGGCACTTTTATTACACATTCAGGCACGGGCCTATACAGTTCCTTGTATTGGACGGAGGGGAAGATAAACCCGATTCCGATATTGAATACTCCGAACTGGCGCAATTTGACAACTACAGGACAGAAGAGAAAAATTGGCTCCGGAAAGCAGTAAGGGAACCCGATTTTCAGTCAGCTCCTTTCAGAGTGGCCGTTTTACATATTCCGCCTGTCGGGTCAACCTGGCACGGCACGAAAGAGATTGCGGAAAAGTTTTTACCCTTATTAAATGAAGCAGGCATAGATATTATGCTCTGTGGCCATTTACATAATTACCAATTGATTAATAAAGGGGACGACAAGAACGTGAACTTTCCAATTCTGGTCAATGATGATGAAACATACCTTGACGTAACGGCAGACGACAAAAAGATAGACGTCTTCCGAAAAGACTTATCCGGGAAAATTGTAGACTCGCATTCCATAAAAAGACAGCATTAATCTGCCGCTTTCAGGCGTTATTTTCCCGGAAGAGTTAAGAAAATCTGAATAATTATCACTATTTTTGCAGATAATATAGGTAAAAAACAGTATATGTCATGAAAAAAATTACAAAGTCAGCGTGTCTTGGATTCATTTTATTCCTCTCCTCCGCCCTGTTCTCATTGAATGCGGAAATCAGAATGCCCGCCATTTTTGGCAATAACATGGTATTGCAACAACAATCGGAGGCGGCAATCTGGGGCTGGGCAAAAGCAAACACCTCCGTGCGGGTAACCACTTCCTGGGACAGGAAAAACTATTCGGCGAAAAGCGACGGACAAGGGTATTGGAAACTGAAAGTAAAAACACCGGCAGCCGGTTATACCCCATATACCATCACCATAAGCGATGGAAAAGCGGTTACGTTGAATAATATCCTGATTGGGGAAGTATGGGTTTGTTCGGGACAATCCAACATGGAGATGCCGATGAAAGGGTTTTGGAACCAGCCGATCGAGGGAGGGCCGGAAGCGATCGCCACCTCCAGGAACCCCGGCCTCCGTTGCTTCACCATGAAAAAAGCTTCCAAGTCGGCCCCCCAGGCAGACGGCGAAGGCGCCTGGGAGGTAGCCGGACCGGAGACCACACCGGATTTCACGGCAACAGGTTATTACTTCGGCCGTATGCTGAATCAGGTGCTGGATGTTCCTGTCGGACTGATTCACACCAGCTGGGGCGGTTCGCGCATCGAAGCCTGGATGACGCCTTCCTCCGTGAAGAGCGTAATTCCCGATGCCCAGATTCCCGCAACAGACGCCGATATAAAATCACAGAACGGAACACCCACCGTATTATATAATGGGATGCTGCATCCCATCGTAGGATATGGCATTCGCGGCGCTATCTGGTACCAGGGCGAATCCAACCGGGATGAGCCGGGGCGGTATGTGGAACTGTTCGACAAGATGGTGCGCGAATGGCGTACGATCTGGGAAGTGGGTGAGTTCCCCTTTTATTACTGCCAGATTGCCCCCTATAACTACGGAGGCGGTCTTAACTCCGGATTTATTCGCGAGGCACAGGCCAAAGGAATGCAAACAACGCCCAACACGGGAATGGCCGTTTTGATGGATTCGGATAGCCCCGGCTGCATCCACCCGCCCAAGAAAAAACAGGCCGGTGAACGCATGGCGCTTTGGGCATTGGCAAAAACATACGGTATGGACAAAATACACTACCGCAGCCCGGAAGTTCAATCCGTAACCATGGAGGGACGCGTAGCCGTCCTCACAATGGATATCCCCTCCAACCCGGGGTTCACCACGCACGGAAAAGAGATTTTACAGTTCCAAGTTGCCGGTAACGACAAAAGATTCTATCCGGCCAAAGCAGCTGTTGACGGTAACCGGATTTTTGTTTTCTCGCCGAACGTAGAAAAACCGGCAGCTGTCCGTTACTGTTTTAACGACACCGAAGCAACGGAGATCTTTACGGTAGAAGGCGACCTTCCGCTCTCTTCTTTCCGCACAGACGACTGGTAAAAAAATAAAATAGATGCCCTGTTATATTGATATTTATATTTTATTTTGTACCTTTGCACCCGCAAAACAGAAGGGAGGTTATTGTAACACTCAGAAATAAAACAGCATAGAGTAAAAATATCAATTTATTTCAAGCATAAGGCAAGTTTATACTTAACTTGGCCGAAAGTAGTTATATATGCAATTTTTCAAAAAACAATAATCTCAATTTTAAAAACAAAAACATGATCATAGTACAATTAAAAGAAGGCGAAAACATTGAAAGAGCCTTGAAGAAATTCAAACGTAAATACGAAAGAACAGGCATTGTAAAAGAGCTTCGCGGGCGTCAGGCTTTCGCCAAGCCTTCGGTGGTGAAACGCAAACAAAAACAACACGCCGTTTATGTTCAAAAAATGCAAGAAAACGAAGATTAATTTTCATATTTAAAATTATTTTTCCTAACTTCGCACATCAAACTATCTGAGTTACGATATGTGGAAGGAAAAGCTGATACAATATCTCCGTAATGAGAAAAATTATTCCTCTCATACGGAGATTTCTTATTTAACAGACCTTACGCAATTCCAGCAATTTATCGAGAAAGAGTGCGGCGAGTTCGATCCGGAGCAAATCGATGCCGACCTCATCAGGATATGGATCGCCCATCTGGTTGAAGAAGGCATTAAGCCCCGGTCGGTAAACCGGAAACTAAGCGCCGTAAAAACCTTTTTCAACTACCTGAATAAAATAGAAGCCGTCAAAGGGAATCCTGCTGAAAAAGTCAGGGGGCCCAAAACGCCCAAAAGACTGCCCGCTTTCGTCAATCACGAAGAGATGGTCCGCATTATCGATGATGAACAGGCGTATCCCGATAATTTTGAAGGACAACGCGACCAGTTTATCATTGAACTGTTTTATGTGACCGGCATGCGAAAATCGGAACTCATCGGTTTAAAAAACTCAGACATAGACTACTATGCAAAAACAGTCCGTGTTACTGGAAAAAGGAACAAACAGCGCATCATTCCCCTATCGGATGACACCCTCGAGAAATTAAAAAATTATGTGCAGTCAAGAGACCGGGAAGTAGAAAACAAATCGCCCTTCCTTTTTGTTAAAAAAGACGGAGACCCCATATATCCTAAAATGATTTACAACATCGTTCGAAAACATCTCGACAGCATTCCTACCTTATCGAAAAAGAGCCCGCACGTACTGCGGCACTCTTTCGCCACAGAGATGCTTAATAACGGTGCCGAAATAAATGCCGTCAAAGAACTGCTGGGCCATTCAAGCCTGGCATCTACCGAAGTTTACACTCACGTAACCTTCGAAGAATTAAAAAAAGTATATCATAACGCTCATCCCAGAGCAAAAAATTAGAGGAGGAAAGATTATGGAATTACGTATTCAGTCTATCAATTTTGAAGCGACAGAACAACTGAAAGCCTTTACAGAGAAAAAGCTCAAGAAACTCGAAAAGTTCAGCGACAACATTATCCAAACCGAAGTGATTCTGAAAGTGGTCAAACCGGAGACCTCAAAAAACAAGGAAGCGTCCGTAAAAATGAATTTAAGAAACGGCGAAGCCTTTGCCAACAAAATCGCCGACACGTTTGAAGAGGCCATCGATTTATGCGCCGAAGCATTGGAAAAACAGATCAGGAAAACGAAAGAAAAAAAGGAAAGATAATCGGAGAAAAAATCATTTGAAAGTTTTGGTTATCCAAAAAATATCACTACCTTTGCGACCGTTTCTCTCTTATTTTTTGGAGAGGAACGGTTAATTATAAGATAATAAGCCTCTTTAGCTCAGTTGGCCAGAGCACGTGATTTGTAATCTCGGGGTCGTTGGTTCGAATCCGACAAGAGGCTCAAAAACAGACAAGGGCAGTTACCAGAGTGGCCAAATGGGGCTGACTGTAACTCAGCTGGCTTACGCCTTCGGTGGTTCGAATCCATCACTGCCCACACAAAATAATGCATAATATAAGAATGCATAATGCAGAATTATTAATTATAAATTATTTTTTTGCGGAAGTAGCTCAGTCGATAGAGCATTAGCCTTCCAAGCTGAGGGTCGCGGGTTTGAGTCCCGTCTTCCGCTCTAAGAAATGAAGAATCAGAGCACAAGGGCAATAGATCAGGCAAAGCCTGAGGGTCCCATACAGGCTCATTTTGCCTATGTAGCTCAGGGGTAGAGCACTTCCTTGGTAAGGAAGAGGTCGCGGGTTCAATTCCCGCCATCGGCTCATGAAACGAAGAAGATGAAGATGTCGCATTCCGGCACCTCGTCTCAGCTACTTTAAAACGTACAAAATAGAAAATTCAACATTTTATTAAACTAATTAATAGTATATTTTATGGCAAAAGAACATTTTCAGCGGACGAAGCCGCATGTCAACATCGGTACAATCGGTCACGTTGACCACGGTAAAACTACCTTAACAGCAGCTATAACCACAGTTTTAGCAAAAAAAGGCCTTTCTGAAGTGAAATCATTCGATTCTATCGACAATGCTCCGGAAGAAAAAGAAAGAGGTATCACCATCAACACATCACACGTTGAATACCAAACAGAGAAACGTCACTACGCACACGTTGACTGTCCCGGGCACGCTGACTATGTGAAGAACATGGTTACCGGTGCTGCTCAAATGGACGGTGCCATCATCGTTGTTGCCGCCACTGACGGGCCTATGCCGCAAACCCGCGAGCACATCCTTTTGGCTCGTCAGGTAAACGTACCAAGATTAGTTGTTTTCATGAATAAGGTTGACTTGGTTGACGACGAAGAGATGTTGGAACTGGTAGAGATGGAAATGCGCGAATTGCTTTCGTTCTACAATTTTGACGGCGACAACACCCCGGTGATTCGCGGATCGGCTCTTGGCGGCTTGAACGGCGAACCTAAATGGGAAGAAAAAATCATGGAGCTGATGGATGCTGTTGACTCATGGATTCCTCTGCCTCCCCGCGATATAGACAAACCCTTCCTTATGCCGGTTGAAGACGTATTCTCCATCACCGGACGTGGAACAGTTGCCACAGGCCGTATCGAAACCGGAGTTATCAAAACCGGCGAAGAAATTCAGATTATCGGCTTAGGTGCAGAAGGCAAGAAATCAGTTGTTACCGGAGTTGAAATGTTCCGTAAGATCCTGGACAGGGGCGAAGCCGGCGATAACGTAGGTTTGTTGCTCCGCGGCATCGACAAAGACGAGATCAAACGCGGTATGGTTATCTCTCACCCCGGAAAAGTTAAACCTCACTCCAAATTCAAAGCAGAGGTTTATATCCTGAAGAAAGAAGAAGGCGGCCGTCACACTCCGTTCCACAACAAATATCGTCCTCAGTTCTATATCCGTACCTTGGACGTAACCGGAGAAATTCAGTTGCCCGAAGGTGTAGAAATGGTTATGCCCGGAGATAACGTTACCATCGAAGTAGATCTTATCTATCCTGTAGCATGCAACGTGGGTCTTCGTTTCGCTATCCGCGAAGGCGGGCGCACAGTCGGTGCAGGCCAGATCACTGAGTTGATTGACTAAAACAATCCCTAAGTCCCCGAAAGGGGACTTGGGTTTATCTATAAAATATTATCCTCCAATCTCCTCCCTTCACGGAGGATTGAGGAGGGCCTTTACGGGTCTAGCTCAGTTGGTAGAGCACTGGTCTCCAAAACCAGGTGTCGGGAGTTCGAGTCTCTCGACCCGTGCGAAACGATCCAAATAATCAATGAAAAAAATAGTTGCATATATTAAAGATGCTTATAATGAACTTGTTCATAAAGTATCCTGGCCATCCAGCAAAGAATTAGCCGGAAGTACAACCATTGTGATGATAGCTTCCATAATCATCGCTATAATTGTATTTGGCATAGATTCTGCCTTTGAGTGGATAGTAAAGTTTCTTTACGGTATTTTATAAAATTCTGAATTAAGAGAAAATGGCTGAAAGCGAAAAAAAATGGTACGTTTTACGTTCCGTTAGTGGAAAAGAGAATAAAGTCAAAGAATATCTTGAGTCAGAGATTAAAAAAACCGATTTAGGAAAGTACGTTTCACAGGTTCTCATCCCAACAGAAAAGACTTATACCGTACGCAACGGAAAGAAAGTGATGAAAGAACGCGCTTATCTTCCCGGATACGTACTTATTGAGGCTGAACTGGTGGGTGAGGTCATTCATCAGCTTAAGAACATCAATTATGTCGCAGGATTTCTTCCCAACACCACCAACCCGCAACCGTTGAGCGAAATTGAAGTAAAACGCATTCTGGGAACAATGGATGAACTGGAAGAAGCCGGCGATGAGTTGGATGTTAAATACTACGTGGGCGAAAACGTGAAAGTGACCAGTGGTCCTTTCAGCAGTTTCTCCGGCGTGGTTGAAGAAGTTAACGATGAGCGGAAGAAGCTCAAAGTGATGGTTAAAATCTTCGGACGTGCCCAACTTCTCGAGTTGGGATATATGCAAGTAGAGAAAGAATAATCAGAAATTTGGTTACGCAGATTCTGTAAATTCTTCAAGTGTTTCGAAAACAGTAATTATTAAAATCAAGAAAATGGCTAAAGAAGTTGCCGGACAACTAAAATTACAAATCAAAGGAGGAGCTGCGAACCCCTCTCCACCCGTAGGACCCGCATTGGGTTCCAAGGGGATCAACATCATGGAGTTTTGCAAGCAATTCAATGCCAGAACTCAAGACAAAGGCGGGAAGGTGTTGCCTGTGGTAATCACCTACTATACCGACAAGTCTTTTGATTTTATTGTTAAGACACCACCCGTTGCTATTCAATTGTTAGAAGCCAGCAAACAAAAAAGCGGCTCGGCAGAACCCAACCGTAAAAAAGTTGCGGAAATCACCTGGGAACAGGTGAAGACTATTGCCGAAGAGAAGATGGCCGACTTAAACTGCTTCACCGTTGAATCTGCAATGAAGATGGTTGCCGGAACGGCTCGGAGCATGGGTATCTCAGTAAAGGGGGACTTTCCCGCAAATAATTAATTATAAACTTCAATTAAGAGATGGGTAAACTTACAAAAAATCAAAAGTTGGCTTTGAGCAAGATTGAAGCGGGGAAGACCTACACGCTGAAAGAAGCGGCGAAACTGGTAAAAGAAATTACCACCACAAAATTCGACGCTTCCATAGATATAGATGTACGCCTTGGCGTAGATCCGCGAAAAGCTAACCAGATGGTAAGAGGCGTTGTGTCTCTGCCACATGGAACCGGAAAACAAGTAAGAGTTCTTGTATTGTGTTCCCCTGAAATGGAAGCTGCTGCTAAAGAAGCAGGAGCAGACCATGTGGGACTTGATGAATATATCGAGAAAATTAAAGGAGGTTGGACTGATGTGGATGTGATCATCACACAGCCCCAGATCATGGGTAAGATCGGTGCCCTTGGCCGTATTTTAGGGCCACGCGGACTGATGCCGAACCCCAAGAGCGGGACCGTTACTCCCGATGTGGCTAAAGCTGTTCAGGAAGTAAAGCAGGGAAAAATCGACTTTAAAGTAGATAAAGCAGGTATCATTCACGCCTCTATTGGAAAAGTATCTTTTGAGCCCGAAAAAATTGTTGAAAACGCAAGAGAATTTATTCAAACGTTGATCAAATTGAAACCGACGGCGGCAAAAGGTACCTATATTAAGAGTATTTATCTTTCGAGCACGATGAGCCCGGGTTTAAAACTGGACACCAAATCGTTAGAAGAACAGAAATAAAAGTTGTAATCGCATGAAAAAGGAAGATAAAAGCATTATTATAGACAAGATCGCAGCTAACCTGCAGGAATACGAGAACTTCTACCTGGCTGATATTGCCACGCTCAACGCGGCAAAGACAAGCAACTTGAGAAGAGAGTGTTCCAAACAGGACATCAAGCTGCTGGTGGTGAAGAATACCTTATTGCGTAAAGCATTGGAAAAAACAGGCGGGAATTATGAAGAACTGTATCCTATATTGAAAGGGAATACGGCTGTTATGTTCTCCAACGACGCCAATGCTCCTGCTAAGCTCATTGAGAAATACAACAAAAACAAGGAAAAGGTGCCTGCACTTAAAGGCGCTTATGTTCAGGAAAGCTTCTTTATCGGGGCCAATACGCTGAAAGACCTTGTAAGTATCAAGAGCAAAACAGAACTTATCGGAGAAGTCATTACCCTTTTGCAATCACCTGCAAAGAATGTTATTTCGGCTCTCCAATCCGGCGGTACAATTCTCCATGGAGTTTTGAAAACGTTATCGGAAAAGCAAAATTAATTTTCATACAACAAACAGAATTAGTAATCAATTTAATAAATACAAAAATGGCAGACTTAAAAGCATTTGCTGAACAATTAGTTAACTTAACAGTAAAAGAAGTTAACGAACTTGCTGAAATATTAAAAACAGAGTACGGTATTGAACCCGCTGCTGCAGCTGTTGCTGTTGCTGCCGGTCCTGCTGCCGGCGAAGCTGCTGCTGCAGTGGAAGAAAAAACATCTTTCGATGTTGTTCTTAAAAGCGCAGGACAGGCTAAGCTGGCTGTTGTTAAAGCAGTTAAAGAACTTACCGGACTTGGGCTCAAGGAATCTAAGGATTTAGTTGACGGTGCTCCCAGCGAAATCAAAAAAGGTGTAACAAAAGACGAAGCTGACGCTTTGAAAAAACAACTTGAAGAGGCAGGAGCAGAAGTTGAACTTAAATAAGATTTGCCTTTAAACAGGTTAATTTGGTTAGGAATCTTCGACCGGAAGATTCTTAACCTTTTGTGTCAATACATATTAGGTTCAAAAACTCACACTCATGTCTTCAAATAACACCAACCAAAGAATAAATTTTGCGTCTATAAAAAACCCACTCGATTTTCCGGATTTTCTGGAAATTCAACTCAAATCGTTTCAGGATTTTTTACAACTTGACGCCCCCCCCGAAAGCAGAAAAAATGAAGGATTGTATAAGGTTTTCACGGAAAATTTCCCTATTGCGGATACCCGTAACAACTTCGTCCTTGAATTTTTAGATTACTTTGTCGATCCGCCACGCTACACTATTGAAGAGTGCATAGAGAGAGGACTTACCTACAGTGTTCCGCTAAAGGCTAAGCTTTATCTGTATTGCACCGATCCCGATCACGAAGATTTTGCGCCCGTCATTCAGGATGTTTATCTGGGCACCATTCCGTACATGACCGATAAAGGTACTTTTATCATCAACGGGGCAGAGCGCGTTATCGTATCGCAATTGCACCGTTCACCCGGCGTGTTCTTCGGTCAAAGCGTACATGCCAACGGCACGCTCCTCTACTCTGCCCGGATCATACCGTTCAAAGGTTCATGGATTGAATTTGCCACAGACATCAACAATGTGATGTACGCATACATCGACCGTAAAAAGAAATTGCCCGTAACCACCTTGCTTCGCTCCATCGGCTTCGAAAGCGATAAGGATATCCTGGAAATATTCGACCTTGCCGAAGAGGTGAAAGTAAGCAAAGCCAACCTGAAAAAGGTTGTAGGAAGAAAACTGGCAGCTCGCGTGTTGAAATCGTGGATGGAAGACTTCGTGGACGAAGACACCGGCGAAGTAACTTCCATAGAAAGAAACGAAGTAATCATTGAGAGGGAGACCATTCTGGATCAAGAGCATATCGATGAAATTATAGAATCTGATATTCCTTCCATCCTTATTCACAAAGAGACCCCCAACTCTTCTGATTACTCCATCATATACAATACGCTACAGAAGGACCCCAGTAACACGGAAATTGATGCCATCCGGCACATTTACCGCCAGCTCCGCAGTGCAGAACCGGCAGACGATGCCAGCGCGCGCGAAGTGATCAACAACCTCTTCTTCTCAGAGAAGAGATACGATTTGGGCGACGTAGGGCGTTACAGGATGAACAAAAAGCTGGGTCTCGATATAGATGAAAACATTCGTGTGTTAACGAAAGAAGACATCATCGAGATCATTAAATACCTCATCGAACTGGTGAACTCCAAAGCTGTGGTTGATGATATCGACCATTTAAGCAACAGGCGTGTCCGCACCGTTGGGGAACAACTATATTCTCAGTTCGGAGTTGGCTTGAACCGCATGGCGCGCATCATCCGTGAAAGAATGAACGTGCGCGACAACGAAGTCTTCACCCCGATCGACCTGATCAACGCGAAGACCATCTCTTCCGTTATCAATACTTTCTTCGGCACCCATGCGCTGTCGCAGTTCATGGACCAGACTAATCCGTTGGCTGAGATCACCAATAAGCGCCGCCTTTCGGCACTGGGTCCCGGAGGCCTTTCGCGCGAACGCGCCGGTTTCGAGGTGCGCGACGTTCACTACACGCATTATGGGCGCCTCTGTCCGATTGAGACACCCGAAGGGCCTAATATCGGCCTTATCTCTTCGCTCTGCGTTTATGCCAAGATCAACGATCTGGGCTTTATCGAAACGCCTTACCGCAAAGTTGAAGACGGCGTGGTAAACACCCGGAACGACGAAGTGGTCTATCTTTCTGCAGAAGAAGAAGAAGATAAAGTGGTTGCACAAGGAAACGCTCCACTGGACGAAAAGGGCGGGTTTATTTTGCCGCGCGTAAAATCGAGATTGGAAGCGGATTATCCGCTTGCAACACCCGATGAGGTGGACCTGATGGACGTTTCGCCCATGCAAATCGCTTCTATTGCCGCGGCGCTTATCCCGTTCCTCGAGCACGATGACGCTAACCGCGCCCTTATGGGTTCGAACATGATGCGCCAGGCGGTTCCGCTCATTAAAAGTGAAGCCCCCATCGTAGCCACCGGTATTGAAGGCCGGCTGGTTAAAGATTCCCGCACGCAATTGATGGCTGAAGGGAACGGTGAAATTATTTACGCGGACGCAACCACAATCAAGGTAAAATACGACAGGACAGAGGAAGAAGAATTTACCAGTTTTGAAGATTCCGTCAAAACCTACGAAATTCCTAAATTCCGCAAGACCAATCAAAATACAACCATCGACTTGCGCCCGATCTGTAAATTAGGGCAAAAGGTCTCCAAAGGCGATATCCTGACCGAAGGTTTTGCCACCGAAAACGGCGAGCTCGCGCTGGGCCGTAACCTTAAAGTGGCGTTCATGCCTTGGAAAGGTTACAACTTTGAGGATGCTATCGTCTTGAACGAAAGGCTGGTAAGTGAAGATATATTCACCTCGGTTCACGTGGAAGAGTTCTCCCTCGAAGTGCGTGAGACTAAACGCGGGTTGGAAGAGCTTACCTCCGACATTCCCAACGTAAGTGAAGAGGCCACCAAAGATCTGGATGAACACGGAATTATCCGCGTGGGCGCCCGCGTTAAACCGGGTGATATCCTGATCGGAAAGATTACGCCAAAAGGCGAATCCGACCCTTCACCCGAAGAGAAGCTGCTTCGCGCCATCTTTGGCGACAAAGCAGGCGACGTGAAGGATGCTTCGTTGAAAGCTTCACCGTCACTCAAGGGCGTGGTTATCAATACAAACCTGTTCTCAAAAGCTGCCAAGAAGGGCAAAAGCAAATTGTCGAACAAGGCGCTTCTTCCCAAACTCGACGAAGAGTATGAAAATAAGATGGAAGACCTGCGAAAGTTGCTTATCGATAAACTCTTACATATCACCGAAGGTAAAACATCTGCCGGAGTGAAGGATTACACCAATATGGATATCGTTCCCAAAGGGGCGAAATTTACGTTGAAGGTCCTTTCAGACATTGATTACCAATCGGTTCAACTGAGCAAATGGACAGCCGACGCTCACAAGAACCAATTGATCCGCACAACGGTGATCAACTATTTACGCAAACACAAGGAGCTGGATGCAGAGCTGAAACGTAAACGTTTCGACCTGACTATCGGCGACGAGCTTCCTTCGGGAATCATGCAGATTGCCAAAGTTTATGTAGCTAAGAAACGCAAAATCCAGGTGGGTGATAAAATGGCCGGGCGCCACGGTAACAAAGGTATCGTATCAAAAATCGTCCGTCCTGAAGATATGCCTTTCCTTGCCGACGGAACTCCGGTTGACATTGTTCTCAACCCGCTGGGCGTACCGTCGCGTATGAACCTGGGGCAGATCTTTGAAACCGTTCTAGGTTGGGCAGGGAAAAACCTGAACGTGAAATTTGCGACACCCATTTTCGACGGCGCGTCATTAGACGATCTCAATGAATGGACAGACAAGGCCGGTGTTCCCCGTTACGGGAAAACATACCTGTACGATGGCGGAACAGGCGATCGTTTTGATCAACCGGCCACCGTGGGCATCATCTATATGTTGAAACTCGGACATATGGTGGAAGACAAGATGCATGCCCGCTCCATCGGTCCGTACTCGCTCATTACGCAGCAGCCTCTCGGCGGTAAAGCACAGTTTGGAGGACAGCGTTTTGGAGAGATGGAGGTTTGGGCGCTCGAAGCCTTCGGCGCGTCGCACATCCTGCAGGAAATCCTGACCGTTAAATCCGACGACGTTGTCGGACGTTCAAAAGCTTACGAAGCCATCGTGAAAGGTGAACCGATGCCGCAACCCGGCATTCCCGAATCGCTGAACGTACTGCTTCACGAGCTTAAAGGTCTGGGGTTGAGTGTAGAACTCGACTAATTAAATCATTGGCACATTATTAAAACAATAACTCTTTATAAAACAACAATATGGCATTTAGAAAAGAAAATAAAATAAAGAGTAACTTTTCAAAAATAACCATCAGTTTGGCATCTCCCGAACAAATACTGGAAAGTTCATTCGGCGAAGTGTTAAAACCTGAAACCATTAACTACCGCACCTACAAACCGGAACGCGACGGTTTATTTTGCGAACGCATTTTCGGCCCCGTAAAAGATTACGAATGCCATTGCGGCAAATATAAAAGGATTCGTTACAAGGGTATTGTCTGCGACCGTTGCGGTGTGGAAGTTACGGAAAAGAAAGTACGCCGTGAGCGCACCGGGCATATCCACTTAGTGGTTCCTGTGGCGCACATCTGGTATTTCAGGTCGTTACCCAATAAAATAGGTTATCTGTTGGGTATCCCTACCAAAAAGCTGGATTCCATCATCTATTACGAAAGATATGTGGTCATACAGCCGGGTGTGCTCGAAGACAAAGTAGCTGAAAAAGATCTACTGAGTGAAGAAGAATATCTTGGTTTGCTGGATACCCTTCCAAAGGATAATCACCTGCTGGAAGATACCGATCCCAACAAATTCATTGCCAAGATGGGAGCCGAAGCTATCCTGGATATGCTGGAACGCATCAATCTGGATAAACTGGCCAATCAACTGCGTCACCGCGCAAGCACCGACACTTCCCAGCAACGCAAGAACGAGGCCTTGAAACAACTTCAGGTGGTGGAAGCGTTCAGGGGATCCAAAAGCGTGAATAAACCGGACTGGATGATCATGAAAGTGATCCCCGTAATCCCGCCCGATTTGCGCCCGCTGGTTCCGTTAGACGGCGGACGTTTCGCCACGTCAGACCTCAACGACCTGTATCGCAGGGTAATTATCCGCAACAACCGCCTGAAAAGGCTGATAGATATTAAAGCTCCCGACGTGATTCTGCGCAACGAAAAACGCATGTTGCAGGAAGCTGTTGACTCATTGTTCGACAACTCACGCAAATCGAGCGCTATTAAAACCGACTCGAACCGTCCGTTGAAATCTCTTTCCGACAGCCTGAAAGGGAAGCAGGGACGTTTCCGCCAGAACCTGCTCGGTAAGCGTGTGGATTACTCCGCCCGTTCGGTTATCGTTGTCGGCCCCGAGCTTAAAATGCACGAATGCGGCATTCCAAAAGATATGGCCGCCGAACTTTATAAACCGTTCATCATCCGCAAACTCATTGAGAGGGGTATTGTAAAAACGGTAAAATCGGCCAAGAAGATCGTTGACCGAAAAGAACCCGTAGTTTACGACATTCTGGAGTACGTGATGAAAGGGCACCCCGTCCTCCTGAACCGTGCCCCTACCCTTCACCGTTTGGGTATTCAGGCTTTCCAGCCTAAGCTCATCGAAGGGAAAGCCATTCAGCTTCATCCGCTGGCATGTACGGCATTCAACGCCGACTTCGATGGCGACCAGATGGCCGTTCACCTGCCCCTTGGCAACGAGGCTATTCTGGAGGCGCAAATCCTGATGCTGGCTTCGCACAACATCCTTAATCCCGCCAACGGCGCACCTATTACCGTTCCGTCGCAGGACATGGTACTGGGATTGTATTACATTACAAAAATACGTCCGGAAGCACGGGGCGAAGGCATGACTTTCTACGGCGAAGAAGAGGCCATTATCGCATACAACGAAGGCAAAGTGGATATCCACGCGCTAGTGAATGTTTTGGTCGATGATATTGATGAAAACGGGGATCCCATACGCAAAATGCACCAAACCAGCATTGGCCGTGTAATCACAAACGAGTACATACCGAAAGAAGTCGGATACATCAATGAGCTGCTCTCGAAAAAATCGCTTCGCGAGATTATCGGGAAAGTAATTAAAACCTGCGGAGTGGCACGTACAGCCCAATACCTGGACGACATCAAAGACCTGGGTTACAAAATGGCGTTCAAGGGCGGATTGTCTTTCAATCTCGAAGATGTGATCATCCCGAAAGAAAAGGAGGATCTGATCCAGCAAGGTTACGAAGAAGTGGAGCAGATCATAGAAAATTACAACATGGGATTTATCACGTACAACGAGCGCTACAACCAGATTATCGATACTTGGACGCACATCAACTCCAAGCTGTCGAATATTCTCATGAAGCAGCTTGCCGAAGACGATAAAGGATTTAATTCCGTGTACATGATGCTCGATTCGGGCGCCCGTGGTTCACGCGAGCAAATCCGCCAGCTTTCCGGCATGCGTGGTCTGATGGCTAAACCGCAGAAGAGCGGTGCCGAAGGGGCACAAATCATCGAGAACCCCATTCTTTCGAACTTCAAGGAAGGGCTTTCGGTATTGGAATACTTTATCTCCACCCACGGTGCGCGTAAAGGGCTTGCCGACACGGCTCTGAAAACAGCCGATGCCGGTTACCTGACCCGTCGTCTGGTGGACGTTTCGCAAGACGTCATTATCAACGAAGTTGACTGCGGCACATTGCGCGGATTGGCCGCCACAGCCATCAAGAACAACGACGAGGTAATTGCTTCGCTTTACGAACGCATCTTAGGCCGGGTTTCCGTACACGATGTTCCACATCCTACCACCGGAGAAATATTGGTAAGCGCCGGAGAAGAAATTACGGAAGAGATCGCCGAAAAAATAGACAAATCACCCATCGAACGCGTAGAAATCCGTTCAGTGCTCACTTGCGAATCCCGCCACGGTGTCTGTGCAAAATGCTACGGAAGGAATCTGGCTAGCGGGCAAATGGTACAAAAAGGAGAAGCCGTAGGCGTAATTGCCGCACAATCCATTGGTGAGCCGGGTACACAGCTTACGCTCCGTACGTTCCACGTGGGAGGTATCGCTTCTAACATTGCTGCCGAAAGCAGGATCATCACCAAATACGATGGTATTTTGGAGTTCGACGAGCTACGCTACGTTGAGACCCGGGATGCTGAAGGCAAAGCGTACAAAGTTGTAGTAAGCCGGTTGGTTGAAATGCGGATTATTGACCCCAACACCCGGATCATCCTGTTGTCGCACAACATTCCTTATGGATCCAAGTTGTATTTCAACGATAACGACAAGGTTAAGAAAGGCGATCTGATCTGCGAATGGGATCCGTTCAATGCGGTCATTATCTCCGAAGCAACCGGTAAGATCAAGTTCGAGAATTTCATTGAAGGGATTACCTACAAGGTTGAATCGGACGAACAAACCGGATTGAAAGAAAAAGTCATCATCGAATCACGTGATAAAACAAAGGCTCCATCGGCCCATATCGTAAACGAGGATGATGACGTGCTTCGCACTTACTCTCTGCCGCTTGGCGCTCACATTGTGAAAAACGAAGACGACGAAATTAAAGTGGGCGACGTATTGGTGAAGATTCCCCGGGCAATAGGAAAATCGGGCGACATCACGGGAGGCCTTCCGCGCGTCACCGAATTGTTCGAAGCGCGTAATCCGTCTAATCCCGCCGTTGTTTCCGAGATTGACGGCGAAGTTTCGTTCGGCAAGATCAAACGCGGTAATCAAGAGATCTCCATCACGTCAAAAACCGGAGAAATCAAAAAATATCTTGTTCCGCTATCGAAACAGATACTTGTGCAGGAAAACGACTTTGTGCGTGCCGGCATGCCGTTATCCGACGGAGCAATCACCCCGGCGGACATTTTAGCGATCATGGGTCCTACTGCCGTTCAGGAATATATCGTGAACGAAGTTCAGGACGTGTATCGACTTCAGGGTGTGAAGATTAACGATAAGCACTTCGAAGTAATCGTCCGCCAGATGATGCGTAAGGTAGAGGTAGTTGAACCGGGCGATACCCGGTTCCTGGAACAACAATTGGTTGACAAGCACGAAATGATGGAAGAGAACGACCGCATATGGGGTAAAAAAGTGATCATCGACGCGGGAGATTCCCAGATTTTTGAGCCGGGACAAATTGTTACCGTGCGCAAATTGCGCGATGAGAACAGTTCGCTGAAACGCCGCGACCTGAAATTGGTTGAGAGCCGCGACGCTATTCCCGCAACCGCCAATCAGGTGTTGCAGGGTATCACGCGCGCCGCGCTGCAAACCACCAGCTTCATGTCTGCCGCTTCGTTCCAGGAGACCACCAAGGTGCTGAACGACGCAGCCATCAACGGAAAAGTAGATACGTTGGAAGGATTGAAAGAAAACGTGATTTGCGGGCACCTGATTCCGGCTGGAACAGGCTTGAGAGAATACGATAAAATAATTGTAGGCTCAAAAGAAGATTTCGACAAAATGAATGCCGGTAGGCGTTCACCCTTGTACCAGGAAGTGGAAGAGGCGTAAATGAAAAAAAACAGGAGAAAACAAAAATTGTTTTCTCCTGTTTTTTTATTGTTGTTCCAACTTCAACGTTTTGCTCGGCTGGTCACAGACTTCGGTTGGCCCGAAATACTGAATTGGCCCCGGATAAACGTAATCGGTTTCAATCGCCCATTTATCCCGCTGGCCGGCGAAGTACCTGAACGGCTTGCCATCCAATTTGACCAATGCCTTTTGTATAACCGGCTTCATTTCTCCGTGACGGCGCTCCATGTTCATCATCATCGTGATGGGAGTCCCGCCTGCAATCCATTCAGACGCAGGGGCTGTAGTGTTGCGTACCGATGACATATATCCGGTTTTGCCCGCAGCAATCAGCATTGAAGCGGTATATCCCAGCGAATAGCAGTAATCGGCATCGTAATTCGATGGTGCGGCACAACGCCCTTCATAGCCGAAAAAGTGGGTTATGGTAGCGAATTTACCGGAGTACTTTCCCTCTTTTTTCCACTCTTCGAGCCGTGTTTTCACCATTTCCGCCAACAGTTTTTCAGTCTCTATCAATGAAACCTGCACGTTTCCGTGCGGGTCGCGGTCGAGCGTTAACTGACGGGCAACCGCTTCGGGGAGGCTGGCGTAAATCTCGGAATTTTCCGGCGAAAGTTTGCCGATGATATAATCACGTTTTCCCGAACGGCGTACCAGATCAAACTCGGCCTGGTTATGAGCCAAAAAGTCATTCAGCTCGGCAATCAACGCCTTCATCGCCGGAATAAATTCAACCAATCCCTCCGGGATCAAAACTGTTCCGAAATTCATTCCTTTCTCAGCACGATTAACAACAACAGCAGCAATATCGTTGATAATATCGTCGAGCGATTGTTGTTTGGCTTCCACTTCTTCCGATATAATGCAAATATTGGGTTGGGTTTGTAAAGCACATTCCAAAGCAATATGCGAAGCAGAACGCCCCATCAGTTTAATGAAGTGCCAGTATTTACGTGCTGAATTACAGTCGCGCTGGATGTTTCCGATCACTTCCGAATAGACCTTACAAGCAGTATCGAATCCGAACGATGTTTCAATCTGCCCATTTTTAAGATCCCCGTCGATGGTTTTAGGACAGCCGATTACCTGCACACCGGCGCCGATAGATTGGTAATATTCGGCCAGCACGCATGCGTTGGTATTGGAATCATCTCCACCAATAATGACCAGCGCCCGGATATGAAGTTTCTTCAAAATCTCCAATCCTTTGTCAAACTGATCTTTATCTTCGAGTTTGGTACGTCCCGAGCCGATGATGTCAAAACCTCCCGTATTACGGTATTCGTCGATAATATCGGCGGTAAGTTCTTTATACTCGTGGTTTATCAGCCCCGCAGGTCCCAAAATAAATCCGTAAAGCCGGCTATCCGGATTTAATCGCTTAATTCCATCGAAAATTCCGGCAATCACGTTGTGTCCGCCCGGAGCTTGTCCGCCCGATAGGATTACACCAACATTTACGGGATTTTCCAATCCCATCTCACCTGAGGATTGTTCAAAAGTAATGATGGGCATTCCGTACGTGTTGGGAAATAGTTTTTTAATCTCCTCCTGGTTGCCCGCCGATGTAGTAACAGCCCCCACTTTGGGTTGCACATTGCCGTTCAGTACATGAGGCATCTTAGGAACATAGCTTGCTCTTGCAATTTGTAAAGCACTCTTTGACATTCTGTTGTAATATTTAATGGATTAATTTCTTATTGACAGTTCACCTAAAAAAGAGTTCAAATTTAGTAATTTTTTTTGAGATACTCAAGCGATTAGTAAGAACTTACCAAAACAGTTTCTAATCATTCAACAATTTTAAATTTGGCAAACTTCAGCAGCAGTTGTTTCTGCCCGGCGGAGTCGAACTCAACAAAAGCCCGCTTATCTCCTCCCGATTGTTCAATAGCCGTAACCACTCCCCTGCCGAATCGTTCGTGTTCAATCACATTTCCTTCTTTCAGCTGCTCCGCTTCTTCAGAGAGTGGCAATGAAGTATTGACCGGCCGGTTGACGGGGGTCCGGCGCAACGATTCCCAAAAGCCGTCGGGTGTTCCTCTCCCGGAAAGCGGCAATGTGTTTTGTTCCATCAGCAGGAATCTGGAATCGATATCCTTGAGGAACTGGCTTTCACGCGTGATGTTCGTAGTTCCGTTTCTGAAACGGCTCTTTGCAAAGGTAATGGTACATGTTTTTTTTGCACGGGTGATAGCCACATAAAACAGGCGCCTTTCTTCTTCCAGTCCGCGCGGTTCGAATTTTGCCATATCCGACGGGAAGAGGCCTTCTTCCATCCCCACCACAAAAACATGATTAAATTCCAGTCCTTTGGCAGAATGCACCGTCATCAACGTGACTCTCTCGTTATCGGCATCGTCTCCCATATCCTGATCGGTAAGGAGTGAAACTTCCGAAAGGAAGTCCGCTAAGCGGATGTTCTCGTCACCCTGTTCCTGCCTTTCGGAAACAAACACGTTTATTGCATTCAGTAATTCCTGAATATTTTGCGCGCGGCTCATCCCTTCGGGGGTTAAATCTTCGTAAGCCTCCTTAACGATACCCGTGCTTTTCAGCACCGTTTGAGCCAGTTCGCAGGCGTCCTGTATTTCGTTAGCGGCAATGAATCCGTCTATCAATTCGTGAAACAGTGCGAGCCTCTTGGCCGTACCCGAATTCACATCCAGGTTATATTGCAGCGGCGACGACAACACCTGCCACAGGCTGACATTATGCAGGCGGGCGCTTTCGCTTATTTTGCCCACCGTAACATCGCCAATTCCCCGCGCCGGGTAATTTACGATGCGGCGGAACGCCTCCTCATCGCCGGGATTCACGATTAGCCTGAAATAGCTGATGATGTCTTTAATCTCCTTCCGCTGATAGAAAGAGAGGCCGCCATAAATGATATAGGGGATATTTTTTTTTCGCAGCGACTCTTCAAAAATCCGCGATTGAGCGTTGGTGCGGTAGAGGATAGCAAAATCCGAAAATCCGGCATGTCCTTCGTAGCGCATCCGCGCTATTTTATTAGCGACAATAAGCCCCTCCTCAAAATCGGAAAAAGCGCTAAGCACCTCTATTTTGTCGCCCTCCTCGTTCTCCGAAAAAACATCTTTAAAGATCTGTTCTTTATTTTTCTTTATAAGGCTGTTGGCCGCATTTACAATATTCTTGGTTGACCGGTAATTTTGTTCTAACTTAAATATCTGTGTTTGGGGAAAGGTGGATTTAAATTTCAGAATATTATCGATATTGGCTCCACGGAACGAATAAATGCTTTGCGCGTCATCGCCCACCACACAGACCCGATGATGCAGCCCGGCCAATTGCTTCACGATAAGATGCTGCGCAAAGTTGGTATCCTGGTACTCGTCAACGAGCACGAACTGGAAACGATTACGATAGTTTTCCAGCACATCGGGGTTATCGCGCAGCAGGATATTGGTGTACATCAGTAGATCGTCAAAATCCATACTGTTGGCGGCCTTCAGGCGATTCTGGTAACGCTGGTAGATCTCGGAGAGCCTCGGCCGTTTAGAGGCGCGGTCGTACTCAATGATCTCTTTGTTCTGCGCGTACATCCCGGGCGTCACCAGTCCGTTTTTCGCTCTCGATATCTGGTTGTGGACACCCCCGGGTTTATAAATCTTATCGTCCAGTTGCATTTCTTTAATGATGAGGCGTATCAGGTTGGTAGAATCGGAAGAGTCGAAAATCGTAAAATTTGAAGTAAACCCTATTTTTTCGGCTTCGTTGCGCAGAATACGTGAAAAGATGGAGTGAAACGTTCCCATCCACAACTGGCGCGCTTTCTTCTCCCCCACCAAATCGGCAATTCGCGACTTCATTTCCCGTGCGGCTTTGTTGGTAAAAGTCAGCGCCAGTATATAATACGGCGGGAGACCCTGTTCCAGCAAATAAGCAATTTTATAGGTAAGGACGCGGGTTTTTCCCGATCCGGCACCGGCAATAATCAACGACGGGCCATCACAGAACTCAACGGCTTCGCGTTGTTTGGAATTTAATTGATTGAGGAGTTGCTCCATTTTTTCGAATAATATAAGTACAAAAATACGATTTTTACGCGTATAATCATAAAAAAACCGCTCTCTGCTGAAAGCGGTCTTATAAAGTACCGATAGTAGGTACTATCAAACCACGTTCAACACGCGAAATATACCCTTTGTCAACCCCCACACGTTCTGCCAGTTGAGCTTGGGTAAGGTGGGCATTTTTTCGGGCATTCATAAGTATTTGAGCATTATAGTCTTTCCACGCTTCTTGCTCTTTCGAAAAAAACTGATATTGATTACCAGACATTTAACAGCTCATAGTGCGCAATGTGGGCTAATGGAAGGAGAATAAATAAGACAACCTTTTTCGAGAGAATACTGCCTGCAGGGTGGAGATTGTCGAAGAAAACCCGAAGAAGCGGTACGGTTAGAGGTTCGTTTGGAGGATGAAACGGTTTGGCTTACGCAGGCGCAAATGGTAGAACTGTTCCAAACGAGCAAGCAAAATATAAGTCTGCACGTTAGTAACATATTTAAAGAGGGCGAACTTCGGAGAGAAGCAACTGTCAAGGAATCCTTGACAGTTCAAATTGAGGGAAATCGTTCCGTAAGAAGGAACGTAACATATTTCAATCTGGATGTTATTATTTCTGTCGGCTATCGTGTAAAGAGCCAAAGGGGTACGGATTTTCGTATTTGGGCGACAAAAATATTGAAAGAATACCTGCTCAAAGGCTATGCCATTCACAAGCGTGTGGAGCAGCTGGAACGGACAGTGGCGACACACAGCGAAAAGATTGACTTTTTTGTTCGCACATCGTTGCCCCCGGTAGAGGGTATCTTCTTCGACGGACAGATATTCGATGCCTACACTTTCGCTACCAATCTGATAAAGTCAGCAAAGAAATCGCTTGTGGTCATTGATAACTATATAGATGAAAGCGTGTTGCTTATACTCAGTAAAAGGAAAGCCAGCGTAACGGCAACCATCTATACCAAGCAAATAACCCCTCAACTCAACCTTGATTTGACCAAGCACAACAATCAATACGCCCCTATCAACATCCGAACATACCGGCAGGCTCACGATAGATTTGTGATAATAGACAATACAGAAGTCTATCATATTGGCGCTTCGCTCAAAGACTTGGGTAAGAAACTGTTCGCTTTCTCAAAGATGGATATGCCGGCAGCTACGATTTTGAAGATGCTGTAACCGGGCAAGAAACAAAATTCCCCCAACTTATGGAATACCCGAAGTTTGGGGAATTTTATTAAGCTACACATTTCCTTATCAGCCACTTCTGAAATCTTTCCGCGCTTAGCCGAAAAGCAACGGCGATAATCATCTCCAAACCGTAGTAGTCGGGATAGATTTTCAGTCCCTCAACGGTACAAGATAGCGTACAGTCCTCACTTGCCCAAGCATCATAAAAAAACCGCTCTCTGCTGAAAGCGGTCTTATAAAGTACCCGGATCTTTCGCTTAAGTGTACGGGCGTAATTCGACCGAGAGCCCCATAGCAGCTACAATTTTGTAAAAAGTACCGATAGTAGGTACTATCAAACCACGTTCAACACGCGAAATATACCCTTTGTCAACCCCCACACGTTCTGCCAGTTGAGCTTGGGTAAGGTGGGCATTTTTTCGGGCATTCATAAGTATTTGAGCATTATAATCTTCCCACGCTTCTTGCTCAGCCTTTCTTCTTTCGGGTGAACCGGGTGTACCAAATTCTCTTTCTAATTCGGCACTAATATCGTAAAGTTCAATCTCCTTTCCGTTCATAATATTCATTTTTTAATTTGATTGCTTTCTCTATTTCATTTTGTGGCGTTTTTTGCGTTTTCTTTTTGAAACAATTAAGTAATACAACAATTGTATTTCCATCGTAAATAAAGAAAATTCTAAATTCATTATTTCCATAACTTACTCTAAATTCGAAAATAGAATCGCGTATATATTTAATATAGTGATAAGGAATTTTTTCCTCTTCACCAAACAGTAACAGAGCTTTTCGTATTTTTAAACGTTCATTTCTACTTAGAGTCTTCATAAACGCTTCATAATATCCTCCATAAGCCACTATTCTTCGCCTCATTTCACAAAAATATGAAAAGTTATAATATAATACAACTTTTATCCGAGAAAAAAACCGCTCTCTGCTGAAAGCGGTCTTATAAAGTACCCGGATCTGATTCTTACCTGAAGGTGTAGCGCAAGCTAAGCGCTAAGCCGGCAAACCAGTAATCGTTGTAGTCGTTGGTGAAGTTGAACGATGGTTTCCAGTCCAGTGAGATGGCAAAAGGAGCCGTAGGGAATGCGTATTCAAGCCCGGCAAGCAAATCCGCTCCCAACAAAAAACTGCCTCCATGATGATCCTTATGATAGACATTTCCAATGTGAGCCCCCAAGCCGACATACCAGTCCAAACCGGGCGCTCCCGGAAGCGGTTGCTGATATTCATACAATCCTGTTAATTGAAAATAATGCGGAGAAGCGCTTAAAATACCTTCAAGCGCGTTTGCCGGAGCAAAGAAATGCTTCAAGGTGATACCGCTGTCATACCCTATTCTGGCACCGAAAGCGGTTTTGTAACTCTGTGCGCTTGCAGTTGTGGTAATGGCTGCAACAGCCAGCAATGTAACGATAAATAAGTTTCTAAATTTCATAAGTTAATGTTTAAAATAAATATTTACTCCAGTGTATTTAGCACTTTTGTCTATAATTAACACCCCTCTTTGAAATTTGTTTAGAAACTGTTTTGAATTTTACGAATTATAGTTGCATTTTCATATAACATATCCTGCAAAGCGGCTGATATTCCTGCATTTCGCCCAACATCACCTGTTTGTCATTGGCAACCAGCCGGTGCGAATAGCTGGCAAGCGAACCGCAGCCAACACAAATGGCATGTACTTTGGTAACCTCATCGGCAATAGCGCAAAGGCCGGGCATCGGCCCGAACGGAACCCGCTTAAAATCCATGTCGAGCCCGGCAACTATCACCCGCACACCTTGGTCGGCAAGTTGCTGGCAAACATCGGCAAGGCCTTCGTCGAAAAACTGCGCCTCATCTATTCCCACCACTTCCACTTCGGACGAGAGCAGCAGGATGTTGCTGGAGTGCTCGACGGGTGTTGAGGGAATAGAGTTTTTGTCGTGCGACACCACCTCCTCCTGCGAATACCTAACATCGATCAACGGTTTAAATATTTCCACTTTCTGACGGGCAATCTTCGCCCGGCGAAGCCTTCGGAGCAGCTCTTCCGTCTTTCCGGAGAACATTGAGCCGCAAATGACTTCGATACGCCCTTTACGTTGGGTTTCGTTGGGGTTGTTTTCGTTGTACATAATCGGGATGCGGGGTCATTTCCCTTTCACTATTTTTTTAATTTCATTCAATTTATTCAATGCCTCAATGGGGGTGAGATTGTTGACATCCAGGTTAAGGATTTCATCACGGACCTGGCTTAAAACCGGATCGTCCAGTTGAAAGAAACTCAACTGATATCCCTCGCGTTTTTCGATAATATCTTTTATCGGCTTTTTAATGCCCTGTTTACGGTTGGCAGCTTCCATCTGCTCAAGGATCGCTTCCGACCGTTTGGTGATACTTTGCGGCATCCCGGCCATTTTGGCAACGTGAATGCCGAAGCTGTGTTCGCTTCCTCCCGGAACGAGTTTTCGCAGGAAAATGACCTTATTGTCAATTTCCTTAACGGCAACGTTATAGTTTTTGATTCGCTTAAACGTTTTTTCCATCTCGTTCAACTCGTGATAATGTGTGGCAAAAAGTGTTTTTGCCCTTGCCTTGGGATGCTCGTGAATGTATTCCACTATCGACCACGCGATAGAAATTCCATCGTACGTGCTTGTTCCCCTTCCCAATTCATCAAAAAGCACGAGGCTTCGCTCCGAAATATTGTTGATAATATTGGCTGCTTCGTTCATTTCCACCATAAACGTTGATTCGCCCATGGATATATTATCCGATGCGCCAACGCGGGTAAAGATCTTGTCCACCAGCCCTATCTTTGCCGATTCTGCCGGGACAAAGCTCCCGATCTGCGCCATAATCGTTATCAGCGCCGTTTGGCGCAGCAAGGCAGATTTTCCCGCCATGTTGGGCCCGGTAATGATCATGATCTGCTGTGAATCCCTGTCGAGATATACATCATTAGCAATATACGGTTCATCGTGCGGGAGTTGTTTTTCGATTACGGGGTGGCGTCCGCCTTTAATATCAAGGACATCCGACTCGTTTATTTCGGGGCGGATGTATTTATTCTCCCGCGCCGTTTTTGCAAAAGACAACAAGCAGTCGGCCCGCGCAATAACATTCGCGTTACCCTGAATGGCAGGAATATATTCTATCAGGCTCTCCACAAGAGAGTTGTAAAGCTCCGTCTCGAGCGATACAATTTTTTCTTCAGCGCCCAATATTTTCTCTTCATACTCTTTCAGCTCCTCGGTAATGTACCGCTCCGCGTTTACCAGCGTTTGTTTTCGTATCCACGTTTCGGGGACCTTGTCCTTGTGTGCATTCCGTACTTCAATATAATATCCGAAGACATTATTGAACGCAATTTTCAAAGACGGGATACCGGTCTCGGCGCTTTTCCGCTGCTGCAACTGCAACAGGTAATCTTTGCCCGAGTAGGCAATTTCACGAAGTTCGTCCAGCTGCGCATGCACTCCTTTTTTAATCACCCCCCCTTTATTTAACAGGGCAGGCGGATCGGGAAGAATTTCGCGTTCAATCCGGTCGCGAATCACGGGGCAAGGGTTTAATTGCCTGCCCATCTCGTTGAGGTTGGTATTTTCGGACGCCAGGAATGCTTCCCGCACGGGTTCTATTGCCGTCAGCGCCACCTTGAGTTGCACCACTTCGCGCGGAGAGATCCTGCCAACGGCAGCTTTGGATATAATTCGCTCCAGATCACCGATAAGTGAGAATTTTTCTTCGAGCAATTGTTTCAATTCTGTTTCTCGAAAAAAGTTTTCCACCACATCCAGGCGATTTTCGATGAGTTTGGCCTCTTTGAGTGGAAACACCATCCACCGGCGCATCATGCGTGATCCCATGGGAGAGATGGTTTTATCGAGTACTTCGAGTAAGCTTCGTCCGCCTTCGTTCATTGTGGAAACCAGTTCCAGGCTGCGTACCGTGAATTTATCCAGGCGTACGTAACGGCTTTCATCAATTTGCCTGAGCGAAGCAATGTGGCTGATCTGCGTGTGTTGCGTTATATCCAAGTAATACAACACGGATCCGGAAGCAATTATTCCAAGGGTCAGGTTTTGCACACCAAACCCCTTTAAGTTTTTTGTATTGAAATGGTTTAATAAACGGTCGCGGGCGGCGTTCTCGGTAAATATCCAATCGTCGAGTTCAAAAACGAAGTAGTCCGTCCCGAAATATTCTTCAAATTTACGTTTACTGCCCCGCTCGATCAGGATTTCCTTGGGTGAAAAGTTGGAAAGCAGTTTGTCAATTTCGTCTTTGTCACCTTCGGTTGTGAGAAATTCACCGGTTGAGATATCGAGAAAAGAGATGCCGAACAACTTTCCGTTTGCTGAATAAACGGCTCCAAGGAAATTATTTTCCTTGTGATTCAACACATTATCATTGATAGAAACACCCGGTGTAACCAATTCGGTGATACCCCGCTTAACAATAGTTTTGGTAAGTTTCGGGTCTTCCAGCTGGTCGCAGATAGCCACACGTTTTCCTGCACGAACCAGTTTAGGCAGGTACGTGTCAAGAGCGTGATGCGGGAATCCGGCCAATTCCACAAATTGAGCCGTACCATTGGCACGGCGTGTCAGTGTAATTCCTAAGATCTCAGAAGCGGTGATGGCGTCATCTGAAAAAGTTTCGTAAAAATCACCTACCCTGAAGAGTAAAACAGCGTCGGGATGTTGTTGTTTAATCTCGTTGTACTGCTTCATCATTGGGGTTTCAACTATCTGCTTGCTCATAAAAGAATCAAAAAAAGAATAGCAAAGATACTATTTTTTGGTTTATTATTTACAAGAGCAGCCGCTTCAACTCCTTCACTCCCTCCGATGCCCCTTTTTTTATGTGGTGCACATCGTGCCGGCCGGTTCTCACCTCTTTGGGATCGATAAGATAAACGGGAACGTTTTTTCTCACATCATCCAATAATCCCGCTGCCGGATAGACATTCATCGAAGTGCCGATTATAACAAAGATATCTGCTTTTTCGACCATTTTTGCAGCTTCGGATATCATCGGCACAGCTTCTCCGAACCATACGATATGCGGACGCAGCTGATAACCCTTCTCACATTTATCGCCCAGTTTTATCTCCGGTTTATCCGCTGGCAATTCATAAATCAATGATTCGTCGCCGGTGGACCTTGCTTTCATCAACTCACCATGCAAGTGCAACACCTTAGTGCTTCCCGCCTGTTCGTGCAAATTGTCTATATTTTGCGTAATTACCTGGACATCAAAATACTTTTCCAACTCTGCAATTCCTTTATGTCCTTCATTGGGCTTTGCATTCAGCAGCTCACGGCGGCGGGTATTGTAAAACTCCAACACCAATTCCGGATTCCTCTCAAACCCTTCGGGGGTAGCCACATCTTCCACGGGATACTTATCCCACAATCCGCCCGAATCGCGGAATGTTGATATTCCGCTTTCAGCGCTCATTCCTGCTCCGGTAAGTACAACAAGTTTCTTTTTCATTTTCTTTGATCATTTATTTAGTTAGCTTTCATCCCCTGCCCTTCTACAAATATAGTTTTTTATCCTCAAAATAAGAATTATTCCGTATTAAATTCGTACTTTTGTTTCCAAATGAATAGGAAACAACTCATTATAAATAAGATTGTGAAGTTAGCTCAGGCCAATTTCCCTAATTCGGAGATTTTTTTATACGGTTCCAGAGCAAGAAATGACAGTAGGAAAGATTCAGATTGGGATTTATTGATATTACTCAATACCACCCTGTTGCCCTTCAGTAATGAACAACAAATTTTAGATGATTTCTATGAATTGGAATTAGAAAGCGGAGAAATTTTTTCACCCCTGATTTACACTAAATCCGACTGGGAAAACAAACACTTTTTTACACCTTTGTATGAAAACATCCAAAACGAAGGAATCAGAATAAAATAATGGAATCCAAAAAAGATTTGATTATATACCGTCTTCGGAGAGCAAAAGAGACTGACTTCAAAGCCATTACTCACAATGGAGTTAAATCTGTTTTTTCGGAAAATTTTATAAAAAACAATGTCATTCGAAAAGATATGGGAAAGATTTATTCTCAACTTTTTACATGGAGACAAAAAGGCGATTATGATGATTTATTTGACTTTACAGAAGAAAAAGTACTGCCTTATTTCGGACCTGTTAAGGAGCTAATTTCCATTATTGAACAAGAAATCAACAAATAATAATTTAAGTTTCATCGAGAATTCCGTATTAAATTCGTACTTTTGTCTCCAAATTGAAAAAGAAAAAAGTTTAATGGATAAATTAAGTTACGCGTTGGGAATGAGTATGGCGTCGAGCCTTGTTAATTCCGGATTAAATCAAATTGATACAGATTCGTTTGTGAAAGCGTTCGTCGAAGTTATAAACAACGGCGCTGCAGAGATGAGCCCACAGGAAGCCAATCAATATATTCAGGAATACCTGGGCAAAAGACAAAACGAGATGCTGGGTGAAAACCTCAGGATCGGCCGTGAATTCCTGGAAGAGAACAAGAAGAAAGAAGGTGTGGTTACACTCTCCAGCGGGTTACAATACAAGATTCTGAAAGAAGGATCGGGCCCAAAACCCAAAGCAACCGAAAAGGTGAAATGCCATTACCACGGGACACTAATAAACGGTAAGGTTTTCGACAGCTCTGTAGAGAGGGGACAACCCGCCATATTTGGTGTGAACCAAGTGATAAAAGGCTGGGTAGAAGCATTGCAACTGATGAACGTCGGCTCTAAATGGAAATTATACATCCCTTCGGAGTTAGCTTACGGAAGCCAGGGCGCCGGAAGTTCAATCGAGCCCAACTCAACTTTAATTTTTGACGTTGAATTATTAGGGATAGAGTGAGCGGAGGATATCACAACGATAACCAACAATATAAAATAAACAGGACTAATTTAAACAAAAAAAGGAAAAATGAAACAAAAAAACTTTGTTGTACTTGGTGCACTTGCAGCATTTTCGATTATGCTGTCATCTTGCAGTAGCGGCAGTTCTGCTCCTGCCGCATCGTTGAAAAACGATGTAGATAGTATTTCTTATGCTTACGGCGTAAATCTGGCCGATCAGGGCGGATTGGCGCAATACCTGGAGCAATTGGGAATCATCCAGAGCGCATCCAATATTGAGTATGATTATCAAATGCGCATTGCTTCTGCCGATTCCACTCAGAAACAGGCATTGCAGAAAGAGATGAATGCAAAAATCGACTCCCTGAATAAGGTAAATGCTCCAAAACTGAACGACTTCATCAAGGGATTGAAAGAATCACTTAAAGGCGGAGAAGAAAAATCTGCTTACATTCAAGGTTTAAGCATTGGGCATCAGATTTCCCAACAGATGCTTCCTCAATTTGGGAAGATGCTGTTTGGCGAGGATTCAACCAAAAAAATCAACAACGATCAGATGTTGGCCGGCTTAATCAGCACATTGAAAAATCAAAGCACCGCTATCTCTAAACTAGACGCCAACGGGTTAATCCAGCACAAAGTAGAAGAGGCACAAGCCAAAGAACAGGTTAAACAAGAAGAAAACCTGAAAGTTCAGTACAAAGACAGCATTGCCGCCGGTGAAAAATTCCTGGCCGAAAACAGTAAGCGCGAAGGCGTAGTTACTCTTCCCAGTGGATTGCAGTACGAAGTTATTCGCAAAGGAAACGGCCCGATTCCCACGGATACCAATACAGTGAAAGTGCATTATCACGGAACCCTTATCAACGGAACCGTCTTCGATAGCAGTGTTGACAGAAAAGAGCCGGCTACTTTCGGTGTAAAACAAGTCATTCCGGGATGGACAGAAGCACTCAAACTTATGCCTGTCGGTTCGAAATGGAAACTCTATGTTCCTTATAATTTGGCTTATGGCGCACAAGACCGCGGGACCATCAAACCTTTCTCTACATTGATTTTTGATGTAGAATTGCTGGGGATAGAGAAGTAACCAACGATTCAATATTTACTCACGGGGCGGCTATCAGTCGCCTTTTTTTTGTTTAACCGTATGCCATACAATCTCCACCAACACCATCATTATTCTTTTTTTTCTCAACATTTACTTGCCAAAATATTGAATTTAACATATAATTATTGCATAATATCAATTTTAAGATTAATTTTGCGATAATTTAGGTTATTTTAATATGTTACTGTTTTGAGAAAAGCTGAACTGTAACTTAAAAGTCAATATTTGATTATTTTTAAAGGTTATTTCATGTAAAATTCAATAAAGTGTAAATAATACATCAGTATTTTATAAAATATAGTATGTTAAATTCATCACAATATGTATTATATTATTTTATTTTCACATATATTTGTGTGATTTCTGGTTTATCGAAAAAACCGACTGGCGCACTCCAACTAAAAACAGCAAGTTTATCTATACACACGTAGCCGGCTCATTCGAAAATCGATAATATTTTCAGATACATCAAAGAGTTTAATTTAAAAGTAGAATTTATGAAAAAAAAGTTTTTTATGTTTTTAGCCCTGTTCCTGGCGGGAATAGGGGTTTTAACCGCTCAAACACAAGTGCGGGGCACTGTGGTGGATGAAGCAGGGATACCGATCATCGGTGCCACCATCCAGGTAAAGGGCACCGCACAAGGCACGGTTACGGATCTTGACGGACAATTCACTTTAACCGCTCCTGCAAATGCTACACTCGTTATTTCTTATGTAGGCTTGGTTACGCAGGAAGTACCCGTTAGTCCAAGAGTAAACGTCACTCTTGTGCCGGACACAGAGTTATTACAAGAGGTGGTTGTAACGGCATTAGGGATCACGCGCGAGAAAAAATCTCTTGGTTCTGCCGTTCAAAATGTAAATGCCGATGAACTTGTAAAGGCAGCATCACCTAACGTAATTTCATCGTTGAGCGGCAAGATAGCAGGTATGCAGGTAAATCAGGCCGGAGGCCAAATCGGGGCTTCATCGCGTATCGTTCTACGTGGGAATAGTTCGCTGGGAGACAACCAGCCGCTAATTGTCATCGATGGTATTCCCATTTCCAATAGTTCTACCAGGCAAAATTCTGTGGATTATGGAAGCGGACTGAACGACATCAATCCACAAGATATTGAATCCGTATCAGTTTTGAAAGGTGGGGCTGCTGCAGCTCTTTACGGAATGCGTGCAGGCCACGGAGTAATACTTATTACTACCAAATCGGGATCGAACAGGAGTAAAGGTGTGGAAATCGATTATGATGGAAACTTCAATGTTGATCAGGTTTACAGTTTCCAGAAAATGCAAAATAAATATGGTCAAGGTTACTATGGAGATGAATACAGTTATAACTTCATTGCCAAAGAAGACGGATATACGGGTAGTTATCAAGATTTCGCTATGGGCGGTTATACGGATGCTGATGATTTGACTTACGGTTTTAAATATATTGATGGCTTAGGAAATGGCGTAAACGACAACATGGATGCAAGCTGGGGTCCCCGGCTTGATATAGGATTAATGATTCCTCAATACAGCAGCCCAGTCGATGCTAATGGCAACTATATGCCCACACCCTGGATCTCTCATCCGAGCAATACAAGAGATGCGTTTCGAACAGGAACCACAACCAACCATAATATTTCGCTTACCTCACGCACCGATCATTCCAATACTCGTTTGTCTATCGGATACCGTGACCAAAAGGGTGTTCTTCCCAACACGACATTAAAACGTTATAATGCTGGCGTTAACTCTACCATGAGTTTAACCAAACTTGTTGATGTGAATGTTGTAATGAATTATACCCGTACTGAAAGTCCCAATATGCCCTTGACCGAATATAACGCAAGCAATATAATGCAGTCCATGGGTCAATGGTTTGGTCGTCAGGTTGATATGAAGGATCTGAAAGCTCGTTGGCAGGAAACCATGCCAAACGGTTATCCATACAACTGGAACAGTAGTTATCACAATAATCCCTTTTGGAGTTTGAATAAAAACACAAACTCTTTTCAAAAAAATAGAGTATTCGGCAAAACATCATTATTTATCATGCCTACCGAATACTTAAAATTTGAAGGACGCCTTGGGCTCGATTATTACGATTCCATGTCGAATCCAATCGTAACATATCGTTCTAATGAGGTAGTTGCTTCTGCAGGCGAAGCAAAATGGGATGGTGGTTGGTTTAGGTTGAATAATTTGAAAAACACGGAATTGAATGCCGATTTTATTGCATATTTCAACAAAAATTTCGATGATATTTCTGTACATGCTTTTGCAGGAGCAAACTATAGAAACCTGCGATGGTCAAGTTCTACGTTAGGCGCCGATTTATTAACGGTTCCCGACTTGTTTACCATAAGTAATGTAAAAGGCTCTCCGGTTACAGCAATGGACAACGTATGGATACGCTCCAACAGCTTATACACGTCATTATCGTTGGGATACCGCAATTTCGCTTATATAGATGGCACCTTGCGAAAAGACTGGTCGTCAACGCTGCGCACCCCCTTTTCGTATCCTTCTATCAGCGCCAGCTTCTTGCCATTGGAAGCCTTCAATCTCACATCAGATATTTTCACTTTTCTGAAATTACGTGGAGGTTGGGCGCAAGTAGGCTCTGCCACGGGATCCTACGAAATTGATCCATATTTCACGGCCGCCGCATCTACATTTAATGGTGTAACGCAATATTATCAGGCAGAAGTTTTTCCTCCCTCATCGTTGCAACCCGAAAAAGTTGAAACAACAGAAATCGGATTAGAAGCAAGCATGTTTAAAGGAAGGCTTGGCTTTGACATCGCTTTATACAATAAAACAACAACCAATCAGATTCTGAAAGTTGCTGTATCAAAAGCTACGGGATACAACGAAATGTTGATCAATGCAGGTAATTTCAATAACAAAGGTATAGAAGTTCAGCTATACGGAACGCCCGTAAAAACTCAAACCGGATTTCAATGGAATGTAACTCTCAACTGGGCAAAGGACAAGAGCATTATAAACGAACTATACACTGATCCGGTGACCAACGAGCCATTGGCTTCGTATGAGATTGGGAACCAATGGAGCACCAAAGTTCAGGCACGCCCGGGTTCCCCATGGGGTGATATTTACGGAACAGGTATGCTGCGTAGAAAATCGGATGGAGCGATTATTGTAAATGCTGGTGGACGTCCACGAACTCAAACCAATATGAAATTAGGTAATGTAACTCCCGATTGGCTGGGAGGATTACGTAACGAATTCAGTTACAAAGGCATTAGTTTTGGATTTCTACTCGACATGCGAAAAGGCGGCGATATTTTTAGTGTGTCCAATATGTTCGGAGCTTATTCGGGATTGCTTGAATACACAGCGTTAGGAGAGATGCGTGAGAAAGGATTAATTTTGGGTAAAGATTTCATGACCGATAAAACTTTTGTAAAAGTAGTTAAGGCTGACTCTAAGGATATTCAAAATTCAGAATTTGCAGAAAACGATATTACAACAAGCGCACAAGATTTCTTTGAATCGTATTATGGAAACCGCGAACTCTCCATCTACGATGGTTCATACTTAAAGCTGCGTGAAGCATACATTACTTATCAATTACCCAAAACATTGTTTGGCGCATCAAACTTTGTGAAAGGCGGGTCCATTTCGCTGGTAGGTACGAATTTAGCAATATTGTGGCGTCATAAGTCCAACATGTCCGGTTTAGATCCTGAAAACACGGTTACAAGTGATAACGGCGGAGTTGGTTTAGAAACAACCAGTTATCCTCCATCTCGCAGTATAGGAATTAAATTGAATTTGAAATTCTAAGTGTAAACGAATAATTTTTTGAAATATGAAAAAAAATATTATAAAATTCTCCGTATTGTTTTTATTCGTCATCTTATTGATAACGAATTGCACCGGCGATTTTGAAAAAATTAATACTGACCCCGACAGAGCAAAAGACGCGCCGGCCACTAATGTACTGGCTTTCTCAATTAGGTATTGGTCGAGCACCTTTTATGATGTGTGGGCAGAAATGAATGAAACGAGTACTTATGCAGGGCATTTGACAAAAATTCAGTATATCGATGAAGCCCGGTATAACTTCAGACCCGGAGTTGTGGAAAACAAATGGTACTATGTGTACAGGGTTTTAAACAACGTAAATGAAATACGCACGAAAGCCGAACAAGATGATAATCAGAATATGCTGGCTGTTTCAAAAGTATTTAGAGCATATGTCTTTCAATGTGCAACCGATACATGGCGGGATATACCTTATTCCGATGCGATTAAAATCAAAGACGGAGTGCTCCTACCCAAATACGACAAGCAAGAAGATATCTATCCCGATCTTTTAAAGGAGTTGAAAGAAGCCGCTGATATTTTTGCCGCAAAGCACACCGATGCTCTTGACGAAGGTGATCTGTTATTTAAAGGTGATATTGAAAAATGGCAAAAATTCACCAATTCGCTACGTCTCCGTTTAGCTATGAGAATATCGGAAGTGAGTAAAGATTTAGCAAAATCTACAGTCGAAGAAGTACTTAAAAATCCTTCCAAATACCCGATTATGGATTCAAATGACGATAACGCCTTTTTCTGGTGGCAAGGCACATCACCTTATGAAGAACCCTGGTTCGTAGATTCCAAAGGCCGTGATGACCATGGCGTGAGCGATGTCCTTATCAACGCTCTTCTTGAGCTGAACGATCCTCGCATTTCTGAATATGCTTATCCTGCCGCAAGCGATGGCAAATACAGGGGATTTATTATTGGAGCTACCGCTCAACCAGCCTTGGCATCTATTTCCAGAGTCGGAGAACGTTTTAGAAAAGACCCCAAAGGATTCAGTCCTTATATGCGCTATGCCGAAGTAATGTTTCTTATTGCCGAAGCTGCTCATAAAGGTTTTGCTACTGGTGGGATTACGGAAGCACAAGCATATAATGCGGCAGTGGAAGCATCATTGCTCGAAAACGGGGTCAGCGAAGAAGATATAACCGCTTATCTCGCTGGAAAAGGAAAATTTAATGGTACACTCGATCAACTCTATCTTCAAGAATGGATAGCCTTGTTTAAACAAGGTCTTGAAGCGTGGTCATTGTATCGCAGAACAGGAATTCCCAAAACGCATTATGTTGCTCCGGGCTCTATATACCCGGGACATAACAGTCCCCCATTCCGTTATCCATATCCACAAAATGAGTTTACACTCAACGGAGCAAATATTCAACCGTTTGCCAGCGAAGTGGTAGATGAATTTTGGGGAAAACGCATGTGGTGGGATACACGCAGCGGAGTAAATTAAGAAACAAATTTAAACAGTCTCTAATTCTGTTAAAACTTTATTAAAAAGGTGTCTTTCGGGACACCTTTTTTGTTTTGCCCAGTGCATTTCTTCTTTTAAAGTGTAATGTAAACACCAATATTAGTGAAAGAATATTACAAAAAAATTGAAATAAATGAAAAAAAACAATTTTGTATTAAAAATTTAATGTATATTTGCGTTAACTTTGAGTTAAAAATGTATGTTAATTAGTTATGAATAGAGAGCCACGCTCTTTTCTGAAGGTATTTCATGCTTTTTATTCGTACAAAAGAAGATTTTTGAATGCTTTTTGACTTTTTCTATTGTTGTCTGAATTTAATTAAAAAAACTTAAAAGTAAAATTTATGAGGAGAAACACTACTTATGGTATAATCAGGTGAGGAAACTTATGTTATGTTAATCGCTTATGGATAATGCTCTCCAGTTCCTTTTATATATTTTATCACACCAACTACCACCCTTGAGTAGATAGTTGACAAAAAGCCCAATAACCCCTTTAAAATAATAGAGATTTAGTAATGAGTTTAATTTAAAAGTAGAGTTTATGAAAAGAAAATTATTCTTATTTTTAACCCTTTTCTTAGTAGGAATAGGGATTGTGACTGCCCAAACACAAGTACGCGGTACAGTTGTGGATGAGGCGGGAGTACCGATAATCGGAGCTACCATACAGATAAAAGGCACCACACAAGGCACCGTTACCAATCTGGATGGTAACTTCTCATTGGTTGCTCCGGCAGAAGCTACGCTCGTAGTCTCTTTTGTGGGTTTGATCACGCAGGAAGTAGCTGTTGCCCCAACTGTGAATGTAGTTCTCATGCCCGACACGGAACTACTAGAAGAAATAGTGGTGGTTGGATACGGAACACAGCGTAAAAGAGACGTAACAAGTTCAATATCTCAAATCAGAGGTGAAGATTTAGCTTCAAAAGCATCCCCCAGTTTTATGCAACAAATGGCAGGAAGAGCTTCCGGAGTTCAAGTAATTGCACCTTCCGGCGATGTCACACAACCTCCACGAGTTATTATTCGCGGGGTCGGCACTATTTCTTCATCGAATGCCCCACTCTATGTGATCAATGGTGTACCGGTAACTTCGGGCAACGTAGGTTACTCGTATTCTAATAACAATGCTCTTGCAGATATCAACCCTTCGGACATCGAATCATTTGAAATCTTAAAAGACGGGGCTGCAACAGCTATCTATGGTTCACGCGCTGCAAATGGCGTGGTTTTGATTACTACAAAGCAGGGAAAACAAGGAGCAGCAAAAATAACTTATGATTCATGGATGGGGTGGTCTTCGGCTGCTAAATTGTACGACCTTCTGAATGCCGAGCAGTTTGTAACAATCGCTAACGAAAAGTACACAAACAGTGGAGGCAACCCGCAGGCTAAAATGGATGATAAAGGTACCGACACTAACTGGTACGACTATGTATTCAGAACTGGATTCCAACACAGCCATACAGTATCTATTTCAGGAGCTTCTCCTCAAACACAGTACTTTATGTCGGCAGGTTATACGGACCAAAAAGGATTGTCCATCAACAACAGCTACAACCGGTATACTTTTTACGCAAAAGCAGAGCATAAATTTCTACGAGATTACGTAACCGCCGGTTTCTCGCTTAATGCATCAAACCAAGTGAATACCGGTCCGGTAAAAGGGACAAATTCCATTAGCGATAACATGTATGCGAGTTCGAGGATGTTGCCAAATGTGGCTGTTTATAATCCCGACGACCCAACCGGATTCAATATTGATCCAAACGACCGTAAATCGTTAGCAAAAGGGGCCAATCTGCGAACCATCGAAAACACCATTCCCAACATAGTGTGGGTACTGAAAAACAACAGACAAAAAAACTCCTCTTACAGAATTCTACCTACTGCCAATATTGACATAAGGCCTGTTAGCTGGCTTATGTTCAGGTCTTTGGTGGGAGCCGATGTCAATCTGATTGACGATAGTTATGTTTGGATGCCCGAGTCGGGTGATGGTTTTGGCTACAAAGGTCTTATCAACAGATCGTCTATAAAAAGACAACGTTGGAATTTTCAAAACATTCTATCCGCTAATAAATCTTTTGGGTTACATAATCTGGACGCAACAGCCGTTGCGGAATGGACAAATTATGTTTATAACCGTTTTACCGCCGGAGCACGCGACTTCTCCGATCCATTTTTTGTAGACGAAATAATTTCAGATACATACGTTACACAAAGTTCAGGCGGTAGTGTAACAACAAACGGATTGGCATCTTATATCTTTCGCGCCAACTACAATTACAACAGCATCTTCTACATAGGGGGATCTGTTCGACGCGATGGCATCTCTAATCTACACAAAGATAATCGCTGGGGAACATTCTATGGAGGCTCCGCGGCTGTCCGCATTTCGGGTCTGGATTTCTGGAAAAATAGTTCTATTAACGACATTGTAAGTGACTTCCGCCTCAGAGGTAGTTTTGCTGAAGTAGGTAACGACAGGTTATCGGGAGACTTTATGTACAACGACATTTTTGCCGGACAGAAATACGGAGATCAGGCCGGTATTGCTTATTATCAGGCGGGAAATCCAGCGTTGAAATGGGAAAAACAGAAAATTCTCGACTTCGGTTTTGATGCGGCTTTCCTTCATAATCGGTTCAATCTTGTTTTCGCTTATTGGCAAAAAGACAACAGCGATATTGTGTTGGATGTACCCACTCCTCCGTCGTTGGGTATTCCCTGGAATGTAATCGCTCAAAATTATGGAAAAATTAATAACAATGGCATTGAACTTGAATTGGGGGGGAATATTATTCAAAATAAAGGGTTAATCTGGAAAACTGCTTTTAACTTTTCAACCCAACAAAGCAAAGTAGTTACATTGGTAAATGACATTCCGTATGAACATTATATTTTACGTGAAGGCGAATCTATGAATGCTCTGTGGGGTTATCGATATGCTGGTGTAAATATGAAAAACGGAAACCCGATGTATTACAAAAAGGACGGATCCATTATTCAAGGGAATATTGCAAATACCAAATATTACGTATATAACCCAAGCGATCCCGCCGACTTAAGCAAGGCATCTAATCTGGTTCAGGACGACAAGGAAATTCTGGGCAACTCTTTACCTACCTGGTTTGGAGGATGGGACAATACGGTAACGTTGAAGAATTTCGATTTCAATATCTTCTTCCGCTTTTCGGGAGGAAACAAAATAGCAAATGTCACTCGCAGAGATATGCTGGACCAAGGATTTACAAACAGCAGCACCGAAATATTGGGCAGATGGCAAAGCGAAAGTAATCCGGGCGATGGTAATGTACCTAAGTTGTACTATGGAAGAGGCGGTTTTATCAATCTCACCGGAGAAGGTTCTTCCCGTTGGATTGAAAGCGGAGACTTTCTGAAGCTCCAAAACCTCTCGGTCGGATACAATTTTCCGAAAGGACTTTGTAGTCAGTTGTGGGTTGAAAAAGTAAGAATTTATGTTCAAGGACAAAACTTAGCCACTTTCACCAAATATAGCGGATTAGATCCTGAAGGTTATACAGTAGTTCCAGGAGTTGACTGGAACGGTAATCCGCAACAGCGAACATTCCTGATTGGATTGAATATCGGTTTTTAAGTAAAAACATTAAATGAAATATAAATATCAAAGTATGAAAAAAATATTATCTATCCTATTCGGCGTCGCATTGTTTTTCAGTTGCACTGATCAGGCAATAAATCTTGAACAGAAAGATGCGATAACGTATGGCGTTGCTTTCTCTACCCCCGAACGTTGCGAGTTAGCCATTGTGGGTTGTTATGATGCTGCTCAAAGCGGTTATTACCCGGGAAATAATCAGCGACGCGGTTATCCTTTTGGTGCGGCAACCGTACAACAAGGAGACATGAAAGGCGAAAACATGCTAAATGTGCAGCAGTTCTTTGCTGTTACTTACAACGGAGACTATACCGTAGCTTCTCCTAATGGACAAGCTCACTGGGAATGCACCTATCAAATGATAAACAAGATAAATATTGTAATTGAAGGTTTAAGGACAGCAGCTGAAAACGGTGTTATTACGCAAGAAAAAGCTATAGACGGTGAAGCCGAAGTTCGTTTCCTCAGAGCCCTGGGATTGCACGAACTGTTGGTATTCTTTGCATTACCCTACGCAGCAACCCCCAATGCTTCTCATTACGGCGTTCCGGTTAGCACTGTTCCCATCAACACCATCGATAAAGTGGAAGAGGCAAAAGAAGCCGGAAGAGCAACTGTTGAAGAAACATACAAACAGATATTGGATGACTTGAACTTTGCCGAACAGAACTTGGCAGCCACCAGAGCCGGCGGATTAAAGATTTCACGTGCTACCAAAGGAGCCGCTGTAGCTCTGAAAACGCGTGTATATCAGCACATGGGAAAATGGACAGAAGTTATCACCGAATCCAATAAAATTGTAAGCCCAACTGCTCCCTTCACTAGCCCTATTGGTGCATACGCATTAACTGCTACACCCGAAGGTCCTTTTGCAAATAACAAAAGCAATACCGAATCTATTTTCTCAATTGAAAACAGCGCATTGGACAATGCCACCAATAACGGCTCGCTTTCTCAATTTTATTTTACTGTTCGCAGCTTGGTATGTGTCAGCCCAATCATCATCAATGCCGGCTTTTGGTTGAAAGATGATTTAAGGCGTGCACAACTATTAAAGAGAGCTGAATATGGTGGTATTAATGCCTTCTGGTCGTGGAAATACCGTACCGGAACAGTTATGAACGATTGGACTCCTATTTTGCGTTATGCCGAAGTTTTATTGAATTATGCCGAAGCCGAAGCCCGCAAAAACGGAGTAACACAAAAGGCTGTTGATCTGTTAAACGCCGTACGTAACAGAGCAGTTACAGATCACGCTTTACAGTTCACCACCGCTTCATTTGCCAACGTAGATGCACTTATGACAGCTATTTTGCAGGAACGCGAAATCGAATTTCTCGCGGAAGGAAGGCGTTGGCCCGATATTCACAGGTTGACGTATGACAGCAAATATGCGGTAAAAAGTAAAGATGGAAAGTCGGGAATACCCGATAAAGCTTCATGGGGCAGCATGAAAACCGAATCATACAATCCCGCATCGGGAGTTGTAGATGCCAACATTATTAAAACAGCCGGATTCAATTTTGAGGACAGAAGGTATATCTTTCCGATTCCTCTTTCCGAAATCACATCAAATCCCAAAATAGCAGAACAGCAAAATGCCGGTTGGTAATAAAATCTGACTTCATTTTCTAAAAACCGCTCTATCTGAGCGGTTTTTTTATATATTCCCTGCTATAACAAAGGCGAAAAATCCTCTCCCCTACGCCACAACCAATAACCACAAATAGTTGCATTGCATTAAGTGATAAAGTGTAACTATTACATTCAATTATCCACTCATTTATTAGAATAATAGTAAATAAACATCAAAAAGTTGTTTTATAATAAAAAATTTAGTTTATATTTGCGTTAATTTTGAGTTGAAAATGTATGTTAATTAGTTATGAATAGAGAGCCACGCTCTTTTCTGAAGGTATTTCATGCTTTTTATTCGTACAAAAGAAGATTTCTGAATGCTTTTTGACTTTTTATATTGTTGTTTGAATTTAGTTGAAAATAACTTAAAAGTAGAGTTTATGAACAGAAACTACTCTTATTTTTTATAATGCAATCAGGTTTATTGGCTTTTTTATGTTAAAGAACATTTCAAAAAAAGAAGTTGATATTAAAAATTTAATTTATATTTGCAAACATATAAGTAAACTTATTTCATGTTAATCGCTTATGAACGGGAAAACCATATCCTCTATTTCCACCCAAAAACTTGTGTTTTCAAATAATCATGGCGATTACTATAATAAAAAGATAATTTAGATACTATAATTGTTTAATTTAAAAGTAGAGTTTATGAAAAGAAAATTAACTATGTTCTTAGCCCTTTTCTTTATAGGAATAGGGTTTGCAATGGCTCAAACACAAGTGCGAGGTACCGTGGTGGATGAAGCGGGCGAGCCGGTGATTGGGGCCACTATCCAAATCAAAGGAACGTCACAAGGGACCATTACTGATGTAGATGGTAGTTTTAACCTATCTGCGCCCAGTGGTAGCATACTGATTGTTTCCTATGTTGGCTATGTTACACAAGAAATACCCGCGAACACTAGTTTAAGAATTATTCTGGTTCCCGACACTCAATTACTCGAAGAAGTAATGGTCGTGGCTTATGGCACAGCAAAAAGATCTTCATTTACCGGATCAGCGGCTGTAATTGATAGTGAAGCAATTTCCAAAAGACAAGTTGCCAACGTAACCAATGCATTATCAGGTCAGGTTGCTGGTGTACAAGTTACCAGAACTAACGGACAGCCAGGAACCACATCAACAGTACGTATAAGGGGGATCGGTTCAATGGCCGCAGGTAATTCTCCTTTATATGTAGTTGATGGAGTACCTTTTGATGGAGATATTTCGTCAATAAATACAGCAGATATCGAAAGTACGACAGTTCTGAAGGACGCTGCTTCCAATGCTCTATATGGGGCACGTGGTGCCAATGGTGTAATTTTGATCACCACCAAAAGTGGAAAAAGCAAACAGGCGATTGTAAATGTAGATGCGAAATGGGGAACTAACTCAAGAGGATTATCTAATTATGATGTAATGACAGATCCTGCTATGTATTTGGAAAAGGCCTATCAATCTATTTACAACGAATTCATCAACACAAAAGACGCCGCAGGAAATGTGCGCGGGCCTAATGAAGCTAATGCATTGGCTAATCAATATTTACCTACAAATCAAAACGGGGGAGTTGGATATCAAATATACACTGTGCCTCAAGGACAAAGTATGATTGGTATGGATGGTAAATTAAATCCAAGTGCAACCTTAGGTTATAGTGACGGAGAATTCTTTTATAAGCCAGACAACTGGTATAATGAATTATTTGACAAAGGAAATTTAAGGCAAGAGTACAACGTGAGTGTATCAGGCGGTACAGACAAAATAAATTATTTCTTGTCTGGCGGATACTTGGATGATGCTGGTATCATCGCTAATTCAGGATTCAAACGTTATACAACACGTTTAAATGCAGATTATCAAGCTAAAGATTGGCTGAAATTTAGAGCTAATGTTGCATATACTAATTATGATATGTCCTCTCCTGCTACACAAGAAGGAACATCTTCTGCAAACTTATTTTATGTAGCTGATTTCTTAGCTCCTATATATCCTATGTATGTTCGTAATCCTGATGGCTCAATAAAAACAGATTCTAGAGGTTATACAGTATATGATTTTGGAGATAGAACTGGGGGTAATTATAAACGTACATTTATGAGTGGATCAAACCCTGCGTCAATGATTGCTTTAGATAAACGTCAGTACTTAGCCGATGTCTTTGGAGGAAGATGGAGTGTAGATATAGATATTATGGACGGCCTTCGATTTACGTATAATTTAGGTGCTGATGTAGAGAATACACGATATAGTCGGTTGTATAATGCCTTTTATGGACAATACTCAAAAGTTGGAGGTATCGTTTATAATGGAGCTTTCAGAACAACATCTATGAACCACCAGCAATTATTAAATTATAACAAGATATTTGATGACGTTCACAGTTTAAACATATTACTAGGTCATGAGACTTACAATTACATGTATAAATATATATTGGCAAGTAAGGAAAAATTATTCAATCCTTCAATTGTCGAAGTTGATAATGCTATTTTAAATCCGTCAGCAGAATCATATACCGACAATTATGGAACAGAAGGATGGCTAGGGCGTGCCCAATATGAATATGACCAAAAATATATTGTAAGTGGATCATTCAGACGCGATGCGTCGTCTCGTTTTCATCCGGATAACAGATGGGGTAACTTTGGCAGTTTGGGTTTTGCATGGGTCATGACAAGAGAGAACTTCATGGAAAAACTAGATTGGGTGGATTTTTTGAAATTTAAAATGAGTTATGGTGTTCAGGGAAATGATGCCTTACTCTATAGTGATGGCGTTACAAGTAATTATTATCCTTACACAGACCAATTTACTGTAAAAGAGAACAACAAGGATTTTGCTACAACAATGACTTATAAAGGGAATAAAGATATTACGTGGGAAACTTCTTATTCTTTTAATACAGGTTTTGATTTTAATCTATTTAAAAATAAATTAAGTGGAGGTATTGAATATTTCAGCCGTAAAACAACAGATATGCTTTACTATATGCCGGTGCCTCCTTCAAATGGGTATGCTAATATACCTATGAATATTGGCTCTGTATTAAACCAAGGCGTAGAGATTGATTTGAAATCAGATTTGATTAAAACGAGAGATTTAACCTGGAGTGTGTATACTAATGGTACATACATTAAAAATAAAATATTGAAACTTGCTCCTGAACTTAAAGGAGAATTGATTTCAGGAACTCGTATATATAAAGAAGGGGAATCAATGTATAATTTGTACATTCGGAATTATGCAGGGGTTGATAAAAATGGTGTTGCTTTGTATTATAAAGACATAAAGGATGCGAAAGGAAATGTTACAGGACAGGAAACAACTACCGAATTTAATCAAGCGACTCAATATGCTACAGGAAACATATTACCCACATTCTATGGTGGTTTTGGCACAGGCTTAAATGCTTACGGATTTGACTTTTCTGTTTCATTTGCTTATCAATTAGGTGGTCGAATGATTGACGATGGGTATCAATCTTTGATGCACTCAGGTACAACCAACAGTGCAGGTACAAACTGGCATATGGATATTTTGAATGCTTGGACTCCGGATAACACCAATACAGATGTCCCGAGACTTAAAGCAGGGGACCTTTATGCAAACTCGACTTCTGACAGGTTCTTAACTAACTCTAATTATTTGGATTTAACAAACATTACTTTGGGCTATACATTGCCGAAAAATGTTATTCATAATTTATCATTAAGTAATTTGAGAATCTATTTGACTGCAGACAATGTTGCTCTATGGGCTGCAAGGAAAGGAATGGATCCACGCAGGTCATATACTTCATCGGGTGGATATCGTTATTCTGCAATCAGAACTGTTTCCGGTGGTATAAGTATTCAATTTTAATAAATAAAAAAAGAATAATTATGAAAAAAATAAATAACTTATTTTATATTCTTCTCAGTGTTACATTTATGTTTTTCATTGGATGTTCCGATTTGGAATTGGAACCGGAAGGATCTATATTTACTGAAAAACAAAAAGAAGAACTTACTAAGATTGCACCAGAAAGGCTACAAGCAGAAGTTAATGGATTGTATTCTGGATTGATTAAGTATGCTTCAATTTCAGATTGGTATGGTAGTACCCGGCATTATGATTTTGGCTATGCTGCTGCTGGTTTAATGTTTGATGCTTCAGGACAAGATATGCCATCTGAAAACTCTGGGTACAATTGGTTCCGTAATTCTATGAGATATACAGACAGGACTGCGCCAAGTGAAATTACGTACTTTTTGTGGAATTTGTTTTACAGCCACATGAAAACAGCAAATGATATTTTATTTACAATACCTTCTGATACATCAGAACCGCTGTTAAAGGCATATAGAGGTCAGGCCTTAGCTTCAAGGGCTTTTGACTATTTACACTTAGTCCAAATATATCAGTTTACGTATAAAGGACATGAAAGTGCTCCTGCAGTTCCCATTGTAACGGAAGAAACAACCCCAGAACAAGCTGCAAATAATCCAAGAGCGACTGTACAACAAGTATATGATTTGATCATGAAAGATTTGGATGAAGCTATAAATTTATTAGAGGGTTTCAATCGGACGGGAAAAGAGATGATCAATCAAAACGTAGCTTATGGTTTGCGTGCGAGGGCTAATCTTAATATGGAAAAATGGACTGAAGCTGCCGCCGATGCGGAAAAAGCTATGACTGGGTTTACTCCTTATACTATACAACAAGTTTCTAAACCTTCATTTAACAACATTAATGCAACGTCTTGGATTTGGGGAAGTGATGTATCTGAAACTAATGATATTGTAACGTCTGGCATTCTTAATTTTCCATCCATGATTTGTTCACTAACTGGTAATGGTTATTCACCGGGATATGCCGGCAGATACATAAATCAGGATTTATGGGAAAAAATTCCAACTACTGATGTTAGGAAAGGGTGGTGGATTGATGAAGAAATGCAATCACCTAACGTTGATATGACATGGACAATCACTTATAATAATGAAGAATATGGAATTATAGACTGGTTTGGATGGAATGAACCTTATCTTAATGTAAAATTTGGCCCTTACCAAGATCAATATAATAATCCTACAAATGCGTGTGATTTGCCGCTAATGCGAGTAGAAGAAATGATACTTATACGAGCAGAAGCTTTGGCCATGGGAGGAAATCCGTCATCAGGAAAGCAAGTATTGGAAAATTTTGTAAAAACCTATAGGAATCCTTCTTACGTTTGTCCTGTCAATGATGCTAAAGGAATTCAAGATGAAGTATGGATGCAAAGAAGGATTGAATTATGGGGTGAAGGTTTTTCTCTATTCGACGTAAAAAGGCTTAAAAAGCCAATCTTACGCAAAGGGATCAACTATCCTGCACCATTTTCTTATGATCTACCCGCAGAAGCCCCAATTCTTCTGTGGTTATTACCGGAAGACGAAATTAATACAAATGAGGCTATAGATGAAACTACAAATAACCCAATTATTTCAGTTCCATCCGTATAAACTAAACTCTCTTATTTACTAATTAAAAAACCGTCCCTCAAGACGGTTTTTTGTTGTTTTTAAATTCGAATCTTTTATATCTTTTGAGATATTCAACTTTCAATAGCCTTTAATGTACTTATCTCCCTTCCTTATAAAGGCTGTGAAAAAAAATTCATACCTGTTCATTCCATTTTATAAATAGGGTATTAGAAAGCAATCAGAAAAATATTAGCACGCTCCTCACATTTTGCGAGGGGTTTTTCTTTTCCAATACTTTAAACGTGATGTACTAGAGTAACAATACCATACAATAAAAACAAACCTTAAACATAAAACAACAGATCACAAGGTTTGACAAGCCAAATTTAATATTAGACCTGAATCTTGTCCTTTTTATTAAACAAATTCAACAAAAAAAATTATCTTTGCAGCAAATAAGTTTTAAAAAAGAATGCGTCGTTTTATTTTTATAGCCTTTGCTGCAATTGCAGCAATGCTTTTCCTTTCCTGTAATGGTTTGGAAAATAATAAAATACGCACGACACTCACACAATGGGACAATCTTTTAGAAAAAAATCCCGAAGCTATTTCAGACAGCCTGAAAACCATGGACCCGCACGCGCTTTCACGGGGAAACCGGGCCTACTACAACCTGCTCAAAACCATCACTGACGATAAAACATATTTTGAATTCAAAAGCGACTCGCTGATTGACAAGACGGTGGATTATTACCATTACCACGAACCACACAGCAATAATTACATCCGCGCACTCACTTACAAAGGCATTGTCCGTACCCGGATGGGAATAACAGACAGCACGGTGTATGAACCCTTAAAGAAAGCCGATAACCTGTTTCATTCTCAAAAAGACCCTAATCCGACAACCGGATACATTCTGCACTACTTCTTAGGCAATACCCATTTTAGTAATGCAAGCTATGCGTTGGCAGATAAGTATTTTCAGGAATCTCTCTATAACGCTAAGCTAAAAAACGATTCTACCCATATCTTTGATGCCTATTTAGCAATCTTTTGGAATAAAATGGCGCAATCTGATTTTGATAATGGAAAAAAATATGTGGATACACTCTCCTTATTTTTTAATAGAATTCCCGATAAGAATTACCTTATTTTAAATGCACAATCGGTTTATTTTGAAGCGACTAAGGAATTTGAAAAAGCATTGGAATGTGACAAATTAAGACTGCGTTTAGCCCCAATCCAAAAAGATATTGATTTTTCCAGCCTGTATTATACAATTTCAGACAGATATAGCGTATTGAATCAATTGGATAGCGCCATGCTTTACGGACAAATGGCTATTGAGAACATTGTAGATGAGAACAAAAAAGAAAATTACCTGTTTTACGAGAACATAGCCAATATTGCCGAAAAACAACAAAATTACTTTCTTGCCAATACCTACAGGCAGAAAGCTTTTGCGTGGTATGAAAAATCGATTAAAGAGCGATTAAATACCCAGGTGATGGAACTGGAAAAAAAATACGACCTTTCAGAAGCGGAGAATATCGCGCTGAGATCGCAACAGAACACACTTTTAATTGCAATCGTAGCCTTGTTGCTCGCTATGCTGGCCACGGTTTTAATTATGCTGAATGTAAAAAATCGCCGCGAAGCAAGAATAAAACTGATGAAGCTGGAACACGAGGCGGAGACGCGCGCCATGGAAACAAAGCTATTGGAGGAAGAGGCCAGTAAAAGGAACTGGCTTATCCTGCTTTATGGACATATATCAAACAGGCTCACTTCGTTACAGGAGAACTTCAATACATTATCACAACGATACGTCTCCTCCAATCCCAAAGTGTATGAAAACATGCACAATATTCTGCATACGGCAGAATCCGATTTACGGGAGATGCCCAAAACCCTGATACCCGACGAAGACACCTTTTCTCTATATACCAATTTATCGAAGGAGGATGCGGAGCTTTTCAATCCAAACGAAAAAATTATGCTGATGCTGCTGGTTTGTAAGGCAGACAACAGACAAATATCCACTTTTATGAATACGTCGATAGAAAGTATCCGCGCAAGAAAATCTCAGTTAAAGAAAAAAATGACAGAAAACGACATAGATACCACTCAATTTTTCAGTTTTTAGTCTGTTTTTCTTGCAAAAGCATTATTGAAACCAGCACACCAACCGTTAAAACCAATACATCCAACACCCTGTCTATCATAATATTACCTAATATTTCACCGTTAAAATTCGGCAAGGGTATTGTTTTTCCTGTCTATTGTTTATTAATTTGTGTCTGTAATTCATAAATAATTTAGTGTCCGTAATTCAAATATTTTATTCACATGAAAACAAAACTTTATTTTACAATTGCGTTAATCTGCAGCGCGCTCCTCTCTTCCTCTTTTGCTATCGCCGAAACAAACAAGGTGAACGATCAGCAGGATAAGATTATATTGAGTAAATCAGGCGGAACAACGCGTGGAGTAACAGGAGTGGAAGTGACCGGCACAACGGACGGTAAAACAAACGTTACTATATCTGTGATGGATTATACCGGTACCGCCATTGTACAGATTATTGGAGGAAGAACTTCGGCCCAGTATTATATGGAAGTGAACGAAATGGGTTACGAGGTGATTAATATTGGCACGTTGAGAGCTGCAACATACACCATCCGCATCATTTTGGATAACGAGGTTTATGAAGGCTCTTTTGTAAAAGAATCGGTAGGTAGATAACTAAATTAATACAATAAACTATGGTAAATAAGTATATATTTTCAGACGTAAGTACCTGTACATTTAATTTTTCAAACGGAGAAAGAGCTATTGTAAAGTCATCGCCCAAAAAGGAGATTGTACTTGTAAAGTTCATCCCTCACACATCAAGAAAAAATTCATTCCAGGAAAGTGTTGTTGCCAATTATCCCGATGTAAAGAACGCCAGCGAATTAGCAAAAAAATGCAACTACGATTGCCTGAAGACATTTACCCGGCATTTCAAAAAATACTTCAACCAAACACCTTATCAATGGATGCTCGACCGGAAAATGGAAGAGGTACAGCATTTAGTATTGGAATCGGACCTGTCAATCTCCGAAATTGCACAAATCTGTGGATTTAACAACCTGACTCATTTGGTAAATGTTTATTCAAACAGGTTTGGTATTTCGCCATTTAGAAACAGGGTGCAGGAAAATAAAAATGCAATCTGATTAGTTTTGTTACACAATCTTCATGAAATAAAAGCGCCCCGGGCAGGGGCGCTTTTATCGAGGTGTTCAACTGATCCACTTCACGTAGGCAAAGTCCAAGTGATGCGTTGGTGTCAATCTAATAATTCAATCCGAACGCCCAAAGCGGTATTACGTTCAGGTAACCAAATTCAATATCATCTTTTACCACAAACGATTTTCCATCTTTTTTTATCTGACTTTGCTGTTTATTTTTTCCACCTAACTCAAATGTATATTCATTCACAACAAAATCGGCTGTTTTGGCCGATATGACTTCGTTGTTTACGCGCATCTGATTTAGAAAAAAAGTCTCCCTGACATTTCCTGTATTTAATTTATTGCCTACTAAGTTGAAAATGATGTTAGTATTGTCTAAATATACCTTATCTATCTTTCCCAATCCCCGAATGCCGCCTGTTTCGTCGCGAAGCTGTGCGATAAGTCCGGCCTGCTCCATATACAAAAAATAGTCATCTAACGAGTTTCTGCTCACACCAATCATTGCTGCTATTTTAGTAAAATTTGGTTTAAACGGAACACTTTCGGCAATGATGGAAAGCAAACGTTTTAATTTCCGCGCTGTCCCTACGTTTAGATTGGCATATTGCGGAATATCCGTTTCCAATGTTTGCACAATAACCTGCCCCAAGCGTACATTTATCTCGTTTTCAATTCCAAAAGGATAATATCCGCGCTTTAAATAGTCTTTGAATAAGGGTAATGGATGCTCTATGTCTGCAAGTTGTATTTCATTGTTGATAATTTGTGCGAGCGAAAGAACAGGCACATCGTAATGATGAAAAAGTTTTAGATATTCGCGAAACGAAAGTCCTTGCAATTTATAAATAATGGCACGACGGCTTAGATCGGCAGAACCTTTCAGTATATCCAATATGGAAGAACCTGTAAATACAACTTTTAGCTTCGGATAGGAGTCGTAAATGTTTTTTAATTCGCGCGACCAATCGGCATATTTGTGAATTTCATCGATAAACAGATATTCGCCCGCGTTTTTATGAAACTCATCAGCTAAATCTATCAATTTATGTTCGCTGAAGTACATATCGTCTGCCGAAACATACAAGGTGTTTTTAACGCTCAAATGCTGCTTTATTCGCTGTAGAATCATTGTGGTTTTGCCCACACCACGACCACCGATAACACCAATCATGCGACTTCCCCACGATATATCTTCATACAAATACCGTTTGAAATCTGTTGTCGTGTTGAGTAGAAGTGTCTCAAATTTCTGATAAAGCGTTTTCATTGTTCTATTTTGTTTTTTGCAAATATACAAAATCTGCACAACAAAACAAGCAATATCTTAAAATAATGCTCATCGGAAAGTGCATTCCTCTGATCACAATCGGTCGTTTAGGCACGTTTCCGCATGAAAAATACCGACTTCATTGTGGATGTAATCAATGCAAAAGCGCCCCTGTCCGGGGCGCTCTTTATTAAGATTTCAACTGATCCACTTCACGTAGGCAAAGTCCATACGATGCGGCAAATCAGCATTTTTTGGATAAATACGCAAAGCGTATTGGTGTGTGCCGGGGTCGTTCAGCGCTTCTTTGGTTTGAAAGAAGAGTTTGGAACCTTCCGTTTTTATCAAATCGAACTCATATTTTTCAACAAATTCAACTTTATTGGCGGTTGAATCGTAGTCAACAACCACACACTCAAGGCCCAAATCGGCAATAATATCTTTTTTATCGATGACAACCTCACCGTAAACCTTGTCTTTTCCGTCGTTTATATCTACTTCCTGCACAGACTCAAACCTCAACTTAAGCACTTCGATCTTATCCCATTTGGATGCGGTATCTTCTTTCCAGCGAACGATCTCTTTTGCTTTTGCATAATTGTTTTCGATAAGCTTTTTCGAACGATTGGCCAGTTTCATATAAAAACGATCGAAATAATCGTCCATCATCCGCTTGGTAGTGTAATGCGGGGCTATCTCGGCAATCGATTTCTTCACGAACTTCACCCACTGCGGTGAAAACCCATTGCTGTTGTGTGCATAATAAAGCGGGATTATTTCCGACTCAAGCATCGTATAAAGGGTGGAGGCATCCAGTTCATCTTGGAAAGCCTGATTTTCGTAAGTCCGTTTTGCCGTTAACGCCCAACCGGCCCCTTCAACATAACCTTCGTACCACCAGCCGTCTAATACGGAAAGATTTAAAACGCCGTTCATAATAGCTTTTTCGCCCGATGTGCCTGACGCTTCTTGCAGACGCGTAGGGGTGTTCAACCAGATATCCACGCCCGAAACCAACCGTTTGGCCAGGCGCATATCGTAATTCTCGAGGAAAATGATTTTACCTAAAAACTCGGGACGGCGCGATATTTCCACAATGTGCCTGATGAGCGATTGCCCGCCCCCGTCGGCAGGATGCGCTTTGCCGGCAAAGATAAAAGTAACCGGACGTTCGGGATGATTCAATATTTTTGCCAACCGGTCTAAATCGGAAAACAATAAATGAGCCCGTTTGTAGGTGGCAAAACGGCGCGAAAACCCTATTATCAAGGCGCCCGGCCTGATTTCATCGAGCATCGTAACAATTCGGGACGGATCGGCCTGATTCTTCAACCATCCATCCATAAACTCACTCTTGATGTAATCTACAAGCTTCTCTTTCAGGTGCATGCGCAAATTCCAGATCTCCTCATCGCTGATATCATAAACCTTCTTCCACATCTCGGGGTTGGACTGATCCTGGTAAAAATCCTCGCCAAAAATATACTCATACATCCTTTTCACCGACGAAGTTGCCCAAGTGGGCAGGTGCACTCCGTTTGTAACATAACCGACATGCAGTTCCTGCGGAAAATAACCTTTCCAAACCGGTTGGAACATCTCCTGAGAAACCATGCCGTGCAGTTTACTTACCCCGTTTGATTCCTGTGCAGTATTCAATGCAAAAACGCTCATCGAGAATTTCTCATCCGAGCCCGGATTGTCGCGCCCCATATCCATAAACTGATACCAGGGGATACCTATTTTGTTGACCAAGGGCTCCATGTATTTACGGATCAGCGGCTCCTCAAAATAATCGTGACCAGCAGGCACAGGGGTATGTACAGTATAGAGGGTGGATGCCCGGACAATTTCCAATGCTTCGTTGAACGACAATTTCTCTTCCAGTACATAGTCGCTCAACCGCTGAGCGTTGATAAGCGCCGCATGGCCCTCGTTCATGTGATAGACATCTTTCCTGATGCCTAACTTTTTCAGAAGCAATATGCCCCCTACTCCGAGCAGGTATTCCTGCTTCATGCGGTTTTCCCAGTCGCCGCCGTAAAGTTGATACGTAATGGACCGGTCAAACTCGCTGTTACGCTCCAGATCGGTATCCATCAGATACAACTGGATACGTCCCACCGATACTTTCCAGATATTTGAATAAATAATCCTGTCGTGAAAAGGCACTTCGAGAACTATAGGCTTATGGTTCTCATCCATCACTTGTGTAATGGGTAAACTGCCGAAGTTCTGCGGTTCGTAGTTGGCTATTTGCTGTCCGTCCACCGAAAGGGTTTGTGTGAAATAACCGTGACGATACAAAAACCCGACAGCAGTCATGTCAACCCGGCTGTCGCTGGCCTCTTTCAGGTAATCGCCTGCTAAAACCCCAAGGCCGCCGGAATATATTTTCAACACGTGCGACAAGCCATACTCCATGCTGAAATAGGCAATACTGGGACGGGCAGTATCAAAAGGGACACTGATATACTCTTTGTACGCTTTATATGCACGATCAATCTTCGCCATCAAGGCGGCATTTCTCATAATCTCTTCGGTCTTTTCAGTCCTTAAGTTTTGAAGCAATGCTACGGGATTTTTATCGTTTTTTTCGAACTCGTCAATATCTAGAAGTTTGAAAATCTCTTTAGCTTCTTCGTTCCATACCCACCAAAGGTTATGGGCTATCTCGTCCAACGGCCTTAACTGTTCCGGCAAAATAGGTTGTACGTGCACATCACGCCATATGGGAGTGTTTGAATAACTCGCTTTAATGATCATTTTTAATCTATTTTTGTTTTCTTTATTGATGTTTTGTCAGACATTCAGACCGTCTATCAGCCTATTGTCCATAAGTTCAATGTTCAAAGTTTTTAGACTGTCTTTACTCTTTGTTCCTGGTTCCTGGTTCTTCTCTCTTTTCCGCAAATATAACCCTTTAATCGGCTTTGTATCTTGCCGGTTTCGATAATCTGATAAAAGAATTATGCAATGCTTTGCAATAAGCCTCTTTATAATAGGTTATAAAATGTGCCCAGTCCGCTTTGTCGGAAAGTTCCGCTGCCATTTTTTTCAGCACATTCACCTGATCTATACTTTTGAGTGTAAAATCATAAAGGGTGGTAGCGATTTCCTCTGCCACTTCACGCTGATTATCGTCGTCCCGGTAAATGACCTCCACCCCATCAACCAATCCTTTTCCGGCATCCCCGTTTTTCTTCGCCCAAACTCCAAAGCCGGCCAGGGTAGTTGTAATAGTAGGAATAGAAAAAGCAACGCTTTCGTGCGGCGTATATCCCCACGGCTCGTAATACGATGGAAAAACGGAAACATCAAGGCCGATAAGCAAGTTGTAATAATCCGTATTGAAGATCCCGTCGGCTCCATTCAGGTACGACGGAACAAAAATTACTTTTACTCGCTCATCCTCACTATTAGAGAATCCCAGATATTTCAGGTGACTCACAATCTTATCGTTTTCAACATCATGCAACCGATGAGTCGTATAAAGAGCCGATTTAAAATCTTCCCTCGGCCCTTTTATCCAAGCGGGAATCATAATAAATGCAACCACATCTTTGGATAATTGCGGCATCTTACGCAACGCATCCAGGGCATCGATAAAAACATCGATACCTTTATTTTTATATTCGTACCTTCCGCTTATCCCCACTAACAAGGCATCGGGATGAACGGAGTAGCCAAGGAGTTTTTCGGCAACACCCAGAAGTGTCTCGCGCGCTTTTTTCCGCGTACGCCTGTAGTTTAACCCCTTGGGAATAAAATCTTTTTCAAACCCGTTGGGGGTCACTACATCGGGCTGGCGTTGAAGGAATTGTGTGCATTCCTGTGCCGTAATATCGCTTACGGTAGTAAAACAATCCACCGCTTGCGCCGTCTTTTTCTCAACGGAATGTTTGGCAACCATATTTAGTTGGCGCGCCATCTGATCACCGTTATAACTTTTCAGGTGATTGTAGAGCGGCAGCCCGTTCCCGGCAATTGAACGCCCTATTCCCGTAGCGTGGGTGGTGAAAACCGTAGCTATCTTAGGAACATACTTCTTGATGTACAAGGCACCCATGCCCGACTGCCACTCGTTGAAGTGTGCAATTACATTGTCCGCTTCAAGATGATGAAACCGATAGAAGCTTTCTATAATCACACCAGCAGCATAGGCAAACATAGATGACTCGTCGTAATCGCCGTAGGCATACATAGAGTCCACACCAAAATCGAGCCACATCTCGGAATAGATGGTGTTCTTCTTTTCAAAAAACCTATCGAATTTTATAAGAAAGACAATGGGCTTTCCCGGTATATTCCACCGCCCGGCCCGTATTTCGAGGTGCTGGTTTATCCGTGCAAAATTTCTCCACTCGGCATAAAGCTCGCTCTCTTCCAGGAACCAGGGATTATCCGGTTTTTGTAAAACATCGGGACCGATGAAAAATACCTTGTCTTTGTATAATTTTTGTAGTGAATTTGCCTTTGTCGATAAAACGGTGTAGATACCGCCCACTTTGTTACACACTTCCCAACTTGTTTCGAAAATATAGTCGGGAGTATGCTTTGCATCCATTTGCATATAAAAGAACTGAAATTTGAACGACAAAGATACGGATTTAAAGTGAGAAAATGTTTTGAATTTTACGAATTATATTTTTTTGTACCTTTGCACCGAATTTATAAACGATGGTATCAGACATCACTCAATTGCTCCGGGTCCTTGAGGTTCATCCCAACCTGGCGGCTGCAAACAAATTACTGAAAGAGGTAAAAACGCTTTCGGTGAAGGGGTTGCATGGCTCGTCGCGTGCACTTTTCGCTGCAGCACTATATAACAAACAACCACAGGCGTTTCTTTTTATCCTCAACGATTTGGAAACGGCAGGGTATTTTTATCACGACGTTACGCAAATTCTGGGGACGAAAGAGGTGCTGTTCTTTCCTTCGGCATACAAACGTGCTGCCAAATACGGACAGATTGATGCGGCAAACGAAATTCTCCGCACCGAAGTGTTGAGCCGCCTGCAAAGCAGCAACTCTTTGCCGCTCATCGTATCCTATCCCGATGCGCTGGCGGAAAAAACGGTTTCCCGGGCAACGTTGCAGGAAAACACCTTAAGATTGTCGGTGGGCGAGCAGGTGGACTCCGGTTTTGTATCGGAGGTGCTGGACTCTTATGGCTTTACCGGTGTGGATTACGTTTATGAGCCGGGGCAATACGCCACACGCGGAAGTATCCTGGACGTTTTTTCGTTTTCGAACGAACTGCCCTATCGCATCGATTTCTTTGGCGACGAAGTGGAAACCATCCGCAGCTTTGACGTCGAAAGCCAACTTTCTGAAGAGAAGTTCTCCGAAATCCGTATCGTTCCCGAGCTCGGCAAAAGCAAGCATAAAAACGCATCGCTTTTCGACGCTCTCCCGCCGGAAACGATTATCGGAATTGAGGATATCCGCTGGATAGAAAGCCGCGTTGAAAGTATCTATAACGATGAACCAAGCATCGATCTCAGCAACGAAGAATTGGTTAAAGCCGATTTATTGACTAAAAAGGAGTTCCTGGTATCCCTGGAGCCGTTCACCCACCTGCGGTTTGACACGAAACTGTTGGATACGCCCGATGCCGCCTTGCAGTTTCAAACTACCCCGCAACCCTTGTTCCAAAAGAATTTCGATTTAATCTCGGATTCGCTCAACTATTTCCTGCAAAACAATTATACCCTCTACATCCTCAGTGACAGTGAAAAACAGCAACAGCGCTTACGCACCATCTTTCACGACAGGGGCGACAATATTCCCTTTACGCCCATAAACAGGACATTGCACGAAGGATTCTCAGACGAATGGTTAAAGGTCTGCTGCTTCACCGATCATCAGATCTTCAACCGGTTCCACAAATACAACCTGAAGTCCGACAAAGCCCGTTCGGGGAAAATAGCGCTCACGCTAAAGGAGCTCAACCAGCTTCAACCGGGAGACTTTGTGGTTCACTTGGACCACGGCATCGGAAGGTTTGCAGGCCTGGTCCGCCTCCGTATCGGCGAAACAGTGCAGGAAGTGATCAAACTCACCTACCTGAACAACGATTCGGTTTTCGTTTCTATCCATTCGCTTCATAAAATATCAAAATACAAAGGCAAAGAAGGGGAGTCGCCACAACTCAACAAGTTAGGGTCCGGGGCGTGGGAAAGGACAAAAGAGAGGACCAAAACGAAAATAAAGGATATCGCCCGCGATCTGATAAAGTTATACGCCCAGCGACAGAGCGAAAAAGGATTTCCCTACTCAAAAGACACCTATCTGCAAACCGAGCTGGAGGCTTCGTTTATGTACGAAGACACGCCCGACCAGCTGAAAGCCACGCAAGAGATCAAGTTGGATATGGAGAGCGGCCATCCGATGGACCGGCTGGTGTGCGGCGATGTGGGTTTCGGCAAGACGGAAGTGGCCGTACGTGCAGCTTTTAAAGCAGCAACCGATGGTAAACAGACGGCCGTTCTGGTTCCAACCACCGTGTTGGCCACTCAGCATTACAAGACGTTCAGCAGCAGATTATCCGATTTTCCCGTAAAAGTGGATTACATAAGCCGCGCCCGCTCGCCGAAAGAGCAAAAACAGATCCTCGCCGAGTTGAAAGAGGGCAAAATAGACATCATCATCGGCACTCATCGGCTGGTAGGGAAAGATATTCAGTTCAACGACCTGGGACTATTGATTATAGACGAAGAGCAAAAGTTTGGCGTTGCAACGAAAGAAAAGCTGAAACAGCTGAAAAGCAATATCGATACGCTTACCATGACCGCCACGCCTATTCCGCGCACATTGCAGTTTTCACTGATGGGATCGCGCGATTTTTCTACCATTAACACGCCTCCCCCCAACCGATATCCCGTGCAAACAGAGGTTTACACGTTCGATACGGAGGTAATGAAGGAGGCCATCAACTACGAGGTGAGCCGAAACGGACAGGTTTTTATCGTCAACAACCGCATCCAGAACATTTATGAAATGGAAACGCTACTCAAACGCGAAGTCGGTGATGTCCGCATCGCAGTCGCCCACGGACAAATGGATCCGAAAAAGCTGGAAACCGTCATTGCCGATTTTTTGAATCAGGAGTACGATGTGCTGCTGGCAACCACCATTATAGAATCGGGAATTGATATGCCCAACGTGAATACCATTATCGTTATCAACGCGCAGAACTTCGGATTGAGCGACCTCCATCAACTCCGCGGACGTGTGGGACGAAGCAACCGCAAGGCATTCTGTTACCTGATGGCTCCGCCGCTCTACACACTCAGCACCGATTCCCGCCGGCGGTTACAGGCGATTGAGAATTTCTCCGAGTTGGGCAGCGGCATTCACATTGCGATGCAGGATTTGGATATCCGGGGTGCCGGTAACCTGCTGGGTGCGGAACAGAGTGGATTTATTGCCGACCTGGGATACGAAACGTATCAAAAAATCTTGGCTGAAGCCGTACAGGAGCTGCGTAAGGAGGAATTTACCGGGCTCTATCGTGAGCAACAGGCACTGAAAGCCGAAAGGGAGGAGGATTTTGTGGACGATGTTACCGTGGAGAGCGATTTGGAACTGATGTTTCCGGTATCCTATATCCCCAACGATGCCGAACGTGTAGCCATGTATCGCGAGTTGGACAATATGGAGTCCGAAACACAAATCCTGGATTTCACCAAACGGATAGAGGACCGTTTCGGTAAAATCCCCGCACAAGGCAAGGAGCTGATCCGTATTGTACGGCTTCGCCGCCTCGCCAAATCACTCGGCATCGAAAAGATTTTCCTCAAAACCGGCCGGATGTCCCTCTTCCTCGTTTCCGACACCGAATCTCCCTACTATCAGTCTCCGGCTTTCGATAAATTATTGAACTTCATCCAAACGCATCCGAGGGATTGCCAATTACGGGAAGCCGGCAAAAAACGTTCGGTAATCATCCGAAATATAAAAACTGTTGAGGCTGCTATAACCGTATTGGAAGAGGTTAATACAACCCTTCAATAGAAAGGTACCTTTCTCCCGTATCGTAATTGAACGTCAATATCCGCTTGTTTCCGGTAAGCTGTGGTATTTTCTGTGCCACAGCAGCTAAGGCTGCCCCAGTAGAGATACCACCGAGGATACCTTCTTCCCGCGCCAATTTGCGGGCGTAGGCATAGGCATCTTCATTGGAAACTTTTATAACGCCGTCGAGCACGTTCAAATCCAACGTATCGGGGATAAAACCGGCGCCCAACCCCTGAATGGCATGCGGGCCGGGGCTATCGCCCGAAATAACGGGGGAAGCCGCGGGTTCAACGGCAATGACCTGAATGGCCGGGAACTTCTTTTTCAACTCCCTGCCAACTCCCGTTATATGCCCACCGGTACCTACTCCCGTAATCAGGTAATCAAAGCCTTCGGGGAAATCATTCAGTACCTCTTTCGCCGTTTTCTCCGCGTGAACAGTGATATTGGCCGGATTTTTAAATTGCTGCGGTATCCAGGATCCCGGGATTTCGGATTGAAGCTCCTGCGCTTTCTCGATGGCTCCCTTCATTCCTTTCTCTCTCGGCGTCAGTATTAATTCCGAACCAAAAAGCCCAATCAGCCTGCGTCGTTCAACCGACATCGATTCGGGCATTACGATAATTACCTTATAACCCTTGTATGCACCGACAAAAGATAATCCAACGCCGGTATTTCCCGATGTGGGTTCAATAATGGTGCCGCCGGGTTTCAAAGCACCTTTTTCCTCCGCATCTTCAACCATTGACAATGCAATACGGTCTTTGATGCTCCCTGCGGGATTTTGCCTTTCCAGCTTAATCCAAACTTCGTAATTAGGAAATAACTTGCTCAAACGGATATGAGGCGTATTTCCGATTGACTCCAGAATGTTGTTAAATTTCATTGTTGTAAATTTTTTAAATTATTTAAGTTATATAATTGCGAACGTCGAGTAAATTAGATCATTAAATGACAAAATCGTGAGGCTGAACAAAATTTTTCACCGTCCTCACCTTTACATCTACCGAATTATAAACCAGCGAATAGGGGATAACGCTTTGCGTCAACCATGCGCCGCCACCGATAGTGGAGTTGTGCCCGATAACCGTTTCACCTCCCAAAATGGTGGCATTCGCATAAATAACCACATTATCTTCCACGGTAGGATGCCGTTTTACATCCGACAGTTTTTTTTCCACATAAAGCGCTCCTAACGTAACCCCTTGATAGATCTTCACGTTATCGCCTATCTCCGTAGTTTCACCAATTACGATTCCCGTGCCGTGGTCCAAGAATAGATTTTTGCCTATTTTTGCTGCCGGATGAATATCAATCCCTACTTTTGAATGCGCATATTCGCTGAAAAGACGCGGAACAAGAGGCACTCCCAGCACATGCAATTCGTGAGCAATCCGGTGAATGCTCAGCGCGAAAAAACCGGGATAAGCGATGATCACCTCTTCGAGTGACTTGGCGGCAGGATCGTTTTTCAGATAACATTTTGCATCTTCGTACAAAAGATCCCGGATTCCGGGAAACCGGACGAAGAACTGATGTACAACTTCATCGGCAAACTGCTGATCCGTTAACCGGGCAATGTTCACATTCAATGCCAAGGCGCAATCCTTCAGATTTTCGTGAATATTACACATATCGATGCGCTCGCAAACGGGAAACATTTGCGAAAAGAGCGTGGTTACAACTTCTTCCAGTTTGCACTTATCTATGGGAATCCGTACGGGCAACGGCTGAAACTTATTTATAAGTTCAAATGTTTTTTTTATCATAGGGAGGAATTTTTTAATGAATAATTTTTATCTGTTAGCCGGTAAGGACACAGGAGCAGTCCTTGTTAATCGATGGGGAGGTGGTGATCAACAACAGCAACAACAAATATGCATTCGCTTCTTATTCATTTTTTACTTCAGGAAACAGCAAAGATAAAACTAATTTTATACGAAAACACGCACATCTGTTGTTTTGTTCATTTTTAACCTAAAAAAAGCAACATTTAATAAAAATATTGCTCTTATAAAATAAATCTGATTTATTAAAGGTCGTCTATTTTACATTTTTCATCCTTTCGATAAGCTCGTCACCTAACGCTTTTTTATCTTCAATATGCTTCAGGGTAGTAACAACAAACGGGTTTTTATCGAAAGCTCCGCGGACGTATTCAAAATCCATAGCCTGGTCCTGAATGTTCCCGTCGGAGCCGAATCCGGTTTTGAACGATAACGAGAACTCTTTTTTTGCATCGTCGTAAATCATTTCATCAAGCTTTACCACGGATGTTTTCCACTTTTCCACAATATTGACAACATCTTCGGCGGTTATGGTTTCGGGAGTCACGTTGTAGAATTCCTGAATTTTCTCCCATGCCCATGTCCACTCAAGGATGTAGTATTGCTCGTGAAGCTGTTTAAAAACGTTATTGATATCTTTAAGCTTCGCTATCTCTCCGCGTTCAATCCGGCAAAGAAGATTATCAATTTCCGATTTCGGGGCAATCAGTCCCGAAATATCCACCCATTCACCCGATCCGACGGTTGTTTGTGGTTTCAGTCTTTCCCTTATCTCCCTGTTTGAGGCAAAAAGAGTGTTTTCGAGCCTTTTTATAATGGAGTTGCCTAAGAATTTATGGATGACAATTTCATACAACTCCAGCCCTCTCCTCAGTGCTGCATTTTTTATGATACAACTCTGGTAAGTGTATATTTCGGAAGTTTCTCCTGCCGTTGCCTGCAAATCCTTTAAAATCCTTACTCCCGCAAACACTTTCTGAATGGTATAGGGGCTCAGCAGGTTAAAATTGATGAAATCGAGTTTGTTGGGATCTTTCCTTTTATCACGCTCAGGCCATTTTTTGGCATCGCGGATGGTTCCCACGCTTTTCAGGTTAATTGCCGGAGCCAGATATGTGGCATTGTCGTTTTCCACCAAATAGGAAAAAGGCAGGTTCGATGTGTCTGAATGTTGGTAATGCCGGCCTAAAATCAGTGAAAAAGGCCCCACTTTTGCCGGCCAGAGCACATAAGAATTACTCGTTGTCTTAGCGCCACGTTCGATAATCCCCTGATGAATGGGCCCCAGTTTATACATGTGGTTGCTTTGATTGGATCCGGAGCCGGCGTTCATAAACGAAAACATACCGGCTATCAACAACGTGGATTTATGATGGGTTACCGTATAAGGCCCGGCAAAAAGGGCACAGGCCTCACCATTCTCTCCCTGGCAATTGCTGAAAAAGAGCGAGTCGGAAGCGGAGTATCCATGATCGAGGTGGCACGCCTGCCCGATAAAGCACCGGGAGATAATGCATCCGCCATCGATGCGGGAACCCGAAGAGATAATAAAATCCTCAGCTATCACATTTCTGCCGATATAGACCGGCGCCTGTTCGTTGCTGTTTATACTTCCGTTTTTCAGCTTCATAGCGCCGGTGATCTTGCAAAACCCGCCGATCTTTACGTTTTTGATATACCCCACATTCACAATCATGGAGTTGTTTTCAATGCATCCTATGTCCGAAGCATGTTTCCCGCTGTAAAAATCGACCATCGCTTTCATGCTCCTGATCAGGTTGGGCCGATGCCTGTATAGCGAATATACATAAGCGAAATGAGCGGATAACTTATCGTGTATATGCACTTCCCGCCCACCCGACTCGTTCAATACATTTACTTCCGTTCCGTTCCCGAAGGTTGTTTTGCCATCTACCAGGATAACATCCACGTTTTGTATAAAGCAATTATCGCCGATGTTGTAATTGGCTATATAGTTCTGAATGTTCTCTATAACAACGTTGTCGCCAATCTCACAATTGTGGATGACGGCATTGTTTATACAGGAGTGTTTTTTTAATCCGCCTGCCAGCTCAAATTCTTTCTCCAACACTCCTATTTTAATCTTTCCAGAGAACCGGGCGTTTTTAACGAAATGAGGGTCGAAGCCGGTGCTTACTTTCACAAGCGCCCAGTCGGTGCATTCGCAACCCTGACTCTGAAGCCGGATAATTTCCTGCTTGGTCAAACTCCTTACTTCCCGCATACTCAAAATCAGCCATGCAAAGCCTTAAAGGCTTCGTAAACCAGGAAAGCAGGCCATACAAGCGCCTTCAGGAAACCCAGCACTCCCATCCAGAAAGTGGTTGCAGAAGAGATGTACCAGACTGCCGCGCCAATCATCCCCAGTCCGTAAACGGCATCACCCGCAGAGCCGCTTTTTTGCATTCTTTTACTCATGATGTTGAATTTTTAAATATAAAAACCTATTTTTTTTCTTTCAACGCTTCAAAGATCAGTTTTTCGAGTTCGTCTGCCAGTTCGGGATTATCTTTGATCACCGCTTTTGTAGCATCACGTCCCTGAGCCAGCTTCGAGTCTTTGTAGCTGTACCACGACCCGCTCTTCTTAATCACGTTTAGTTCGGCGCCTAAATCCACAATCTCGCCTTCGCGCGAAATTCCCTCGCCGTACATGATATCGAATTCGGCTTTGCGGAAAGGCGGGGCCATCTTATTCTTCACCACTTTTACGCGGGTCTGGCTTCCATGTACTTCATCGCCGTCTTTCAACTGGCCGATCCGACGAATATCCAAACGTACCGAAGCGTAGAATTTCAAGGCATTACCGCCGGTGGTAGTCTCGGGATTACCGAACATCACGCCGATTTTCTCACGCAACTGATTGATAAAAATACACGTTGTATTTGTTTTTCCTATCGTTGAAGTGAGCTTACGCAAGGCTTGCGACATCAGCCGGGCTTGCAGCCCAACGTTTGAGTCACCCATATCGCCTTCGATTTCTTTCTTGGGCGTAAGCGCGGCAACCGAGTCAATAACAATGATGTCCACGGCCGATGAACGGATCAATTGCTCGGCAATTTCCAGCGCCTCTTCGCCGCTGCCCGGTTGTGAAATAAGTAAGTTATCGGTATCCACCCCCAGTTTCTCAGCATAAAACCGGTCGAAAGCGTGTTCTGCATCAATGAAAGCAGCAACACCGCCTGCCTTTTGCGCTTCGGCAATGGCGTGAATGGCCAATGTGGTTTTGCCCGATGACTCGGGACCATAGATCTCAATAACGCGCCCGCGCGGATATCCGCCAACGCCCAAGGCCGCATTTAACCCTATTGAACCGCTCGGGATCACCGCCACCTCTTCTACTTTTTCATCGCCCATCTTCATGATCGAACCCTTTCCGTAGGTTTTTTCGATCTTGTCCATCGCAGCACGAAGTGCTTTGAGCTTCTCACTGTTTTGTGGAATTTCTTTTTCTGCCATAATATTTCGTTTTTTATTTTCTGTTTCTGTCAATCACCATCTCTTTATTTCATCTAATAAATCATCAGCTCCCGTAAGCTTTCCGTTTTCGGAGTCTGTCATTGACAAATCGATACGACGATGCAAATCACGCACTCTCATCCCTTCCGCTCTTATTAGCCGCTCGAAACGAGATATAAGCTTTTCATCCTCGAGTCCCAAAAACTCTTGTACAAATTTTATCTTTCGTGTTTGTAAGTCCATAATCGTCCTCAATCAAATGGTCCCTGCTTTTGTCTTATAGATTCTAATATGCACTATTTACATTCTTTAAAATGGAATCGCTATATCCTCTTCATCTTTTTGCCTAAGGAGCAGATAACGACTCCTTTTTTCATCTTACTATTTTAGCTTTTGAGTGTCATTCAACACATCTTCAATGGTTAAGTTTGAAATTGGAATATCGTTTTCAACAAGCACATTCTCAAATTCATATCGTGATAATCCCGCAATTTGTGCTGCTTTCCCCAACGTTAATTTCCGAAGACGATACAAACGGATTGCCAGAGAGATTTTAATGTTTTTCTTCAACTCATTCTCCGATTCATTCAATGCTAAGTATATATCGGACGGAAGTTCTATGATTATTTCCTGCGTGTTCATATTCCTTTATTTAATTTAGAACAAAAAATAGAAAACTATTGTTTGTTTATTTCTCCATTTCCAATATCTGCTCCGCATGATTTTTTGTATCCACATTCCGACCCTCTATGATGCGACGGATAGTGCCGGTTTCGTCAATTAAAAATGTAGTGCGGACCGTACCCATATACGTTTTGCCATAATTTTTCTTTTCTTGCCAAACCCCAAACTTCTGAACAAGCTTTTTATCGACATCGGCAATCAACGGGAAGGGCAAGTCGAACTTGTCGATGAACTTTTGGTGCGACGCCACACTGTCAACACTCACGCCAACAATTGCGTAGCCGGCTTTTTCCAAATCCTGGTATCCGTCTCGCAAACTGCAAGCCTGAGCCGTACACCCGGGCGTATTATCCTTCGGATAAAAATAAAGTGCCAATTTCTTACCCGTAAAATCGGTTGATTTTACCTCTTTCCCATCCTGACCGATGCCCAATATTTCGGGAATTTTATCTCCAATCTGTAGTGCCATAATTTTTTGCTTTTTTGTGGTAGAAAAATCAAAGATAAACATAAAATAAAGAAAAACAGAAGAAATCTACAACAACTTATATGCTCCTCCCGGCAAAGCTTCTACCACGTTTTTCATTTCCAGTTCGAGCAAAGTAAAGAACAATTCCGAAACCGGAAGGTTGAGTTCGATACCCAACATGTTCACGTGCATGGATTCAACTCCATTGAGTGCGTTAAAGACTTTCTCCTCCGTTTCGTTCAGGTCCGGGAATAATTCTTTTTGCCTGGGCTGTTTCGATTTTACGGACGTATCCCACCCCATCTGGTCGATAAAAGCAGCAGTTTTCTGCATTAAAACCGCTTTATTGGAAGCGATTAAGTTATTGCAACCCGATGATTGGGGATCGGTTGTCCTTCCGGGTAAAGCAAAAACTTCACGGAAATAAGAATTGGCAATCTCTGCCGTTATGAGCGAGCCGCCTTTCTCTCCCGACTCTATCACAACAACCGCGTCTGCCATTCCCGCAACGATGCGGTTCCGTTTTACGAAATTGAATCTATCGGGTTCCGTACCGCTTGGAAATTCGGTGATTAACGCTCCTTTTTCCAACATCTCCTTTGCCGTTTTCCGATGAACAGACGGATAGATCCTGTCCAACCCATGTGCCAATACGGCAACAGTAGAAAGATTATTCTGCAGCGAGGCGCGATGCGCACAGATATCTATTCCGTATGCCAGGCCGCTCACAACAAGCATATCGGGAAAAAGCGCCGACAACTCCCTGACGAATTTTTGACAAAACTCCTGACCGTATTTCGTGGCATTGCGCGTCCCGATTATACTTACAACTTTGGGTACATTAAAATCTATATTCCCCTTGGCATATAGCAAAACAGGCGCATCTACACAGTTATTCAATCGGGCAGGATAATTTTTCTGTGTATAAAAAAGCGTTTCAAGGTTGTTTTTTCTGACAAACTCCAACTCTTTTTCGGCTCTTCTCAGCACTTCCGGACGACGAATCTCACCGATTAATCGCCGCGATATACCCGGTATTTTCTCCAAGTTCCCGGCTTTCTCATTAAATACCGCTTCTTCATCACCAACGGCTTTCATCAAATTGCGCGCATGCACAACACCCACCCCGGGAATACAGGTTAACGCTATCTGATAAAGGGTTTTCATATAAACTAAAAACTAAAAATTTTTCACTCTTCACTCTTCACTCTTTACTTTAAATGCTTTGTCGAACACCTCAGGCGGCGAAAGTTTTCCATTTACCAAATTCACCACTTCAATCTTTGCCCTGGCACAAATCACTTTATCAGGTTGACGGACGATTTCCTGATGAAAAATATATTTCAACCCTACTCTCTCCAGCCGGGAAATGGTACAAATAAATTCGTCCATCCCGATTAACGGAACTTTGTACCGGATTTCCACACGAGATACTACTGCATCAATACCTTGCTTATGAAGCTGGTGAAAATTCAATCCTGCTTTTTCCAAAAATTCGTGACGCGTTACTTCAAAATAGTGTTGATAGTTGGCATTGTTTACATGGCCTTGCGTATCACACTCGTAATCACGCACTTTGAGTTGGTGGGAGAAAATGTATTTATTCATAATCGTCCTTTCAACCATTCCCGCGCATTCACAAACGCTTCCATCCACGGCGTAACGTCGTGTTTGCGGAACTCGTAGGGATACCAGGCATTCTGCCACGGGAAGATGGAGCGCTCCAGGTGAGGCATCATGGCAAGGTGGCGTCCATCGGCCGAACAAACGGCAGCAGCGTCATAATCCGACCCGTTGGGGTTTCCGGGATATTCCCCGTAAACATATTTCGCAACAATGTTGTAGGCAGGCTCCTGTCCGGGCAATTCAAAACGCCCTTCGCCGTGCGCCACCCAAATGCCGAGTTTGGTTCCGGCAAGCGAACTTAACATCACCGACTTGTTCTGCGGAATTTCTACGCTCACAAACGCCGACTCGAACTTATGCGACGCGTTGTGCTGCATTTTCGGATGAGCTTCGCCCATTTCGGGATAGATCAGTCCCAGCTCCATCAGTAACTGGCAGCCGTTACAAATACCCAAACTTAAGGTATCGGGGCGTGCATAGAAGTTTTCGATGGTTTTTTTAGCCTTCTCGTTATACAGGATACCGCCTGCCCAGCCTTTTGCCGAACCAAAAACATCGGAATTGGAAAATCCGCCACAAAAAACAGCGAATTGTACCTCTTCCAGCGTTTCGCGTCCCGACGTCAAGTCGGTCATATGCACATCTTTCACGTCAAATCCGGCAAGAAAGAGCGAGTAAGCCATTTCACGTTCGCCATTGGTTCCTTTGTCACGAATAATAGCGGCTGTCAGCCCCGAGCGTCCTTTCCTGTCGGGATTCAAGCCCAGATCCTCTATTTTTCCGGTAAATGAAGGCAGGAAGTTAAACTGCAGCGGCTGTTTTTTATAGTTTTCGAACCGGGCCCGGGCACAAGCCTCACCGCTCTGTTTTTTGTCGAACAGATACGACGTGTGATACCACACATCCCGAAGAGCATCGATATCAAATTCCTGTTTAAATCCGTCTTTTTCGATGATCAGCCTGCGCTCTTCAACGGGGCGGGCAACAATAGCAAAACCAATGCCATAATCGTTGAGAATTTTCTCTACCAAGTGATGGTGTTTCACCTGAATAAGCACGCCCGGGTTTTCGGCAAAGAGGATCTTTATCAAGTCGGAATGGCGAATTTTATCCAAACGTGCATGCAATCCTCCCTGCGGATTGGCGAAGCACATTTCGAGCATAGCGGTAACCATGCCTCCGGCGGAAATATCGTGTCCCGCAATGATCAATCCGCGGTTTACCAATTCTTGTACGGCAGCAAACGAATTTTTAAAATATTCGGCATCGCTTACTGTTGGCGCTTCGTCTCCGATTTTGCCCAGTGTTTGCGACAGAGCCGAACCGCCTAAGCGCAACGTATCGAACGAAAAATCGATATAATAAAGATACGTGCCTTTTATATAGGCCAGGGCAGGAGAGACAATTTTGCGGATGTTGTTCACTTCTGCGGCAGCGGAAATAATAACCGTCCCCGGCGAAAACACTTTGTCGTCGCCGTATTTTTGCGTCATCGAGAGCGAATCTTTTCCCGTAGGGATATTTATTCCCAGGTCGCATGCAAAATCGGAACAGGCTTCAACGGCCCTGTACAACCGGGCATCCTCGCCTTCGTTGCGACACGGCCACATCCAGTTGGCGCTTAACGAAACACTCTGCAACCCGTCCTTCAACGGCGCAAAAACAATGTTGGTCAATGCTTCGGCAATAGCCACAACCGATCCGGCTGCCGGATCAATCATAGCTACCTGCGGAGCATGCCCGATAGAAGTTGCCACTCCGGCATAACCCCTGTAATCGAGCGCCACCGCACCACAATCGCTCAGCGGAAGCTGAATCTCCCCCTGGCATTGCTGGCGTGCAACCTTTCCTGTTACCGAGCGGTCCACCTTATTGGTAAGCCAGTCTTTGCAGGCAACAGCTTCCAATTTGAGGACATTCTCTATATATGTTTTCAGGCTTTCCTCTTCGTAGCAGGGCGGGGTATAACTCTCTTCCACAGTCACATCCTCCATCACCGTTTTTGGCGATTTGCCAAAGAAATCTTCCAAATCCATGTCTATGGGCATCTTTCCATCGGCTTGCCGGAAAGTAAGCCTCATATTGCCCGTAGTTTCTCCCACCACGTAGAAGGGCGCCCGTTCGCGTCCGGCAATCCGGCTGATGCGATCGATATCTTTCTCAGGGACCAACAACCCCATCCTCTCCTGGCTCTCGTTCCCGATAATTTCTTTTGCGGAAAGGGTCGGATCACCTACCGGCAATTTACCCATTTCTATTTCTCCACCGGTTTGTTCCACCAATTCCGATAAACAATTCAGATGTCCGCCTGCACCATGATCGTGGATGGAAACGATTGGATTATCATCCGATTCGGCAAGCGTGCGAATAACGTTTGCCACACGTTTCTGCATTTCGGGATTGGCGCGTTGTACTGCATTCAGCTCAATGCCCGATGAATATTCGCCCGTATTTACCGACGAGACGGCACCGCCGCCCATCCCTATCCGGTAATTATCGCCTCCCATCACAACTACTTTTTCTCCGGGTCGCGGATTACCTTTTATGGCGTTGAGTTTATTTGCAAAGCCTACACCTCCGGCAAGCATGATCACTTTATCGTAACCGAATTTCTTATAATTTTCAGCATGTTCAAACGTGAGCAGCGAACCGCAAATGAGCGGCTGCCCATATTTGTTCCCGAAATCGGAAGCTCCGTTTGATGCTTTAATCAGGATCTGTTCCGGCGTTTGATAAAGCCACCGGCGTTCGGGCAATACTTTTTCCCATTCGCGCCCCTCTTCCATACGGGGATATGAAGTCATATAAACCGCTGTCCCTGCCGACGGAAGCGATGCTTTACCACCAGCAAGGCGGTCGCGGATCTCACCTCCGGTTCCCGTAGAGGCTCCGTTGAAAGGCTCCACGGTTGTGGGGAAGTTATGCGTCTCCGCCTTCAGCGAAAGTACGCTTTCTATCTCCTTAGTCTCAAAGAAATCGGGTTTATCGCCACTTGCCGGTGCAAATTGTTCGATGACCGGTCCCTGGACAAAAGCCACATTATCTTTGTATGCCGATATCAAAGCGTTGGGATTCACGCCCGATGTTCTTTTTATCAATTGGAAGAGGGAACTCTCTTTTACTTCTCCATCGATCACAAATTTCCCGTTAAATATTTTGTGCCGGCAATGTTCCGAATTTACCTGTGAAAAACCGAAAACTTCGCTATCGGTAAGCTTTCGTCCCATTTTCCGGCTCACGTTGTTGAGATAATCAATTTCATCTTCATTTAACGCAAGCCCTTCTTCCCGATTATACGTTTCAATATCATCGATCAGGACGATGGCTTCCGGTTGTTTATCGGTTGTGAAAATATCCTGGTCGAGCTTTTCGTAAACACGTTGAAGCATAGGGTCAAACACTCCGGAGGTATCTGGTGGGGCGGGAAAATATTCTTCAATCCTCTCTATATAATCTATTCCCATATTCTGCACGATTTCAACGGCGCAGGTGCTCCAGGGAGTAATCATTTCACGCCGCGGGCCGATAAATTTTCCATCAATTTCGAAGTAAGCAATGGGTGTGGCATCTCCAAACAGCCATATCAAGCGGTTTTTATGTTCATCCTGAATGGGTTGTTTTGCATCTACGGCAATAATGCTTTGCAACGGGGTCCTGAAAAAAGTGATCATATCTTTTTTTTATTGTTATGCAAAGTTAATCAAAACCTGTGTAAAAGCAGAATCAAAATCTTTTTTTGTAGATTTTGAGAATGAGATTATCTTTGCAATCGTAAAAGCCATAACTTCTTCGGAACAGTCAAATGATTGAAACTATCGTGAAAGGATTTGTTATCGGCCTGTTGGTCTCTGCACCAATGGGGCCGGTGAATATGCTCTGTGTGCAACGAACGCTAAACAGAGGCAGGTGGCATGGATTTATCACCGGTATAGGCGCTATGTTTTCCGATGTGATCTATGCTCTTATTACGCTGCTTGGGATGAGCCTTGCCGAAGATCTTTTAAGAAAAAACGAGATGTTGATTCAATTGATCGGCAGTGTGGTGCTTTTTCTCTTCGGCTATGTGGTCTTCCGCACCAACCCCTTGAAAGGGTGGACACCCAGTGCTAAAGCCGAAGAAACATACTATTTCCGCGATTTTATCTCCTCGTTTTTTATCACCTTTTCCAACGTAGCTATTATCTTTGTTTTCATAACCTTATATGCCCGGTTCACATTTACTCCCGTTACCGAGGGAAGCGGCTATCTGATGGCGGCCCTTGCAGCCATTTCGATAGGTGCATTGGTATGGTGGTTTTTTCTCAGCTCGTTTATTTCACGGTTACGCAGGCATTTTAACCGAAGAGGATTGGTAATCCTGAACAAAGCGGTTGGTTCGATATTGATAATAATAAGTATTATCGGAATTTTATTATCGATATTCGGGGTGACCTTCTAACCCTGTTTTCCTATCTCAATCACTTCCAGATCCCGTATATTTCCGTTATCCAATACAAATCGCAACAGCGTTCTCACGCGATGGAATCCGTATTTTCCCGCCGCACCCGGATTCATATGCAAGCATCCTAATTTTTTATCGTAAATTACTTTCAAGATGTGCGAATGCCCGCAAATAAAAAGTTGGGGCGGCCTTGAATAAAGCTGTGCCCGGATCTTGGGATCGTACCTCCCGGGATAACCGCCGATATGTGTCATCAGGACTTCTACGTTTTCCACTGTAAACCGTAACGTTTCAGGATATGTTTTCCGTATGGAGAAATCGTCTATATTCCCATAAACCGCCCTGAACGGTTTGAACCTTTCAAATTTATCGGCTAATTCCAGCGATCCGATATCTCCTGCGTGCCAGATTTCATCGCAATTGGAAAAATAAATCTCGAATTTTTCGTCCCAGGTGTTATGCGTGTCGGAAAGTAAGCCTATTTTCTTCATTTCATTCAGGAAAATCTCTTTTTTATCGAAACAAAGTTACTAATTTTACTGTTAAATCTAAACAGTTTCTAATCAACCGGATTATTTATCAAAATATGCCTTACAAATACTTCAAGCGTGACATAAGCTGGCTGTCGTTTAATCACCGTGTTTTGCTGGAAGCAAAAGACGAGTCGCTTCCGGTTTACGAGCGTATTAAATTCCTGTCGATTTATTCTTCCAACCTGGAAGAGTTTTATAAAATTCGCGTATCCGGATACCACAGTTCAATATTGAAAAACATCAGCCGTGACGAATCGGAAGAAGAAGCGTTGCAAACACTCCTGGAAATCAACAACAAAGTCACTGAACAGGAGAAAGAATATTACCGCATATTCAACGATATGATTCTTCCCGAACTGGAGAAGAACAACATCATTTTATATCAGACCGAGAAGGTGGAGCCATTCCACCGGGCTTTTGTGGAAAAATACTTTAACGAAGAGGTGTTCCCGTTCCTGCAACCAATGATCATCCAGAAAGATGATATCCATTCGTTTATTCAAGACGACAGCATTTATCAGACCATCAGCCTGCTGAAGAAAAGAAAGAAAAAAAGCAACGCGGAAAAAATGGCATACACCTATGCGATCATGAAAATTCCGTACACCCGGGTGCCCCGCTTCATTGAATTACCTGCTTTGGATGGCAAATATTACATCATGTTTATCGACGATGTCATAAAAGCAAATCTTCAAAGTGTTTTCCCCGGATACAACATCGTGGATTGCTACAGCATAAAAATATCACGGGATGCGGATTTCTCCCTTGAGAATGAAGACCAGAAAGATATTGCCGAGAAGATATTAAGAAAGGTGAGAAAGCGCAAAATAGGTGCCGTTACTCGTTTTCAGTACGACAGGGATATGCCCGGTTACTTCCTGAAGTACTTGTGTGAGACTTACGAAATTGAAGAAGAAGAGCTATTAAAAGGCGGGCGCTACCTGAACCTGGCGGAGTTGATAAAACTGCCTAATCCGGTTGGCGATAAGCTCAGGCAAAAACTTCCGCATCCACTTCGCGTGCCCGAGCTTGAAAACAATACATCCATCTTAAGCGTACTCCGCAAACAGGATATCTTACTGCATTTTCCGTACCAATCGTTCGATTATGTGCTACGGTTCCTTCTGCAATCTGCTTTTGATCCCAAGGTGTTGGAGATAAAAGTCACCCAGTATCGTGTTGCGGAAAATTCGGCTGTGATAAACAGCCTTATCAGCGCGGCCAAAAACGGGAAAAAGGTAACTGTTTTCGTGGAGCTGAAAGCCCGGTTTGATGAAGAGAATAACTATCTTTCATCGGAACTGATGCAACAAGCGGGGATAAAAATAATCTACAGCCTGCCGGGGCTGAAAGTGCATGCCAAGCTGGCGTACGTACGCAAACGAAGCAACGATCCTAAAGAGCCCGTTAAAGGTTATGCGTATCTTGGAACCGGTAATTTCAATGAAAAGACCGCCCGGATTTATTCCGATAAAGGCTTGCTGACATCCAACAAGGAATTTATCCGGGAAATCGACGAGGTTTTTCGTGTGCTGGAAGGCAAACCACATATGTTGGAATTTAAACACCTGTTGATCGCACAATTCAACATGGTTGCCGAGGTTAACCGGATGATCGAACGTGAGATCGAAAACGTCAAGAACGGCAGAGAGGGAAGGATAATCTTGAAAATGAACAGCCTGGAAGAAAAAGGAATGATAAATGCTTTGTATCGCGCCAGCCAGGCGGGGGTGAAAATCGACCTTATCCTCCGTGGAATTTGCTGCCTGGTTCCCAATCAGCCGTACAGCCAAAACATCCGTATCACGCGCATTGTTGATACCTACCTGGAGCACAGCCGTGTCTGGTACTTTTACAACAACGGCCGGGAAGACGTTTATCTCACTTCTGCCGACTGGATGGAGCGTAACCTCTACCGCCGTATCGAGGCGGCTTTTCCTATTTATTCGGAAAAGCTGAAACGTGAAATAATCGATATCCTGCTTATCCAGCTTCAGGACAACACCAGCGCCGTATGGTTGAACGAAAACCTGGAAAACGTTTTCAAGCACGACGACAATCCGCCCGTGCGGGCACAGCGGGCTACTTATGAGTACCTGAAGCAATCTACCGGCCAGTAGTACTTTTTTATCAAATGAAGTCCCCCTTCCACAACATTGAAAGGAATTGTGTGGCGGGATAGATTTCCACATTATTCATCCGGCGAGGATATTTATCCAAGGAGACCATGATAAGCCGTGCCTCTGGAAATTCCTCCGAGAATGCTTTCAGGCCCTTCGTATGATGTGATTGTACTTCAACGGCAGATTTAATCTCGATCGCCACGACGGCATTACCAATGACGGCATCCACTTCATAGCCCGAAGTGGTACGCCAATAGGATAAATTCTGCATCGGTTTGAAATACCCGATGTAGGCTATGATTTCCTGCAGGATAAAATGCTCGAAAGCGTGCCCAAATTCTGACGACCCAGGTTTAAGCGCAGTTCTTTTAAGAAGAAAATTGGCAATTCCCACATCGAAATAATAAAACTTAGGTGACTGGATCACCCTGCGTTTTACATTTCTTGTAAATGCAGGAATCATGTATCCGATAAGTGTCTCTTCCAGAATAGAGAAATATTCTTTCACCGTGGGTGCGCTGATGCCGCATTCCGTGGCAATGTTGTTGTAATTCACAATTTCACCGTTACTTAGCGCAGCCACTTCCATGAATCGGGAAAAAGTGTTGAGGTTCCGGGTAAGCGCTTCAGCTTTGATCTCTTGCTGGAGGTAATCTCCCACATAGGCCTGAAGTCGTTTCTCTGCATCTTCTGTAAGATAATGACGGGGAAGCATTCCGTTGTTGCATGCTTTCATGAGGTTAAAATCAGGAATTTCTGCACTCACTAACGGATAAAGATACTTCCGGACAGCTCTGCCACCAAGCAGATTGACACCGCTTCTCCTTAACTTGCGTGCACTGTAACCACTCATAATGAAACGAAGGTCATGATTGCTCATGAGCCAATGCACTTCGTCGAGTAATGCCGGAATTTTTTGTATTTCGTCGATAATTACCAATTCCCCCTCATGAAGCAAACTCAGTTCTTCACGCAACAGTGCTGGGCGTCGGTTATAACGTTCGAACTCATCAGATTTTAACAAATCGATGTAACGCCGTTCGGGAAATTGCATTTTCAGCAGTGTACTTTTCCCGGTTTGGCGTGCACCCCAAAGGAAAATACTTTCGTTTTCAACATCCTTGAGTGAAATTCTTCGCGATAACATATTTTGATTCATTTTTCGTGGATATAAATGATTTCACTCTACAAAGGTAGCATAATTTCTATGAATATCGAAAGTTGAACTTTGGAATATCATGAATATCAAAAGTTACACTTTAGAATATCATAAAAGTGGTACTCTAGTTACACCGGGCACCTTTTGTAACTGATGCTCGCCAAACAAAAAAACCGGGCATTATTTGTCCGGTTTTTTTGTTTATAATAAAACGAATACGTTAAAAGAACACGAAACGGTTATCTATCACTTTCAACTTATTCTTTAATGTTTCAATAGACTGCATTTGCAACATATAAGCATTGCTGCCTTGCATCAGGTTCTTTTGAGCTTTAGCGTCATAGGTTTCCGTCCCTTGCGTTCTGTTCAGCACATTTACCACATAAACACCCATGTTCCCTTTTGTCGGCGGTGTCAGCGTGTTCAGCGGAGCGTAAGCGGAGAAAGCATTCAGCACCGGTTCAAAGCCCAGTCCGGTAATGTTCCGCGTAGTGAAGTTCACAAATTTTACCGTATCCACTTTCGACTCCATTTTGGTGGCGTACGCATCAAGGTTGCCCGGGTTTCCGGCAGTCAGACCGGCAATAATTTTCTCGGCTTTTTTGTCGTTGCTCAAACGGGAACGAATGCTCGATGAAACTTCCGACAATGGCGCGGTGCCTGCCGGGTAAACATGATCTACACGAGCAATTATGCGCATATTGGTAATATCGAATTTACGCACGGTCCCCATCTTTTTTTCGTTTACCGCCCACGTAACAACCTGGCGCGACCCCGGAATTTGCGTTAAAGAGAAATCGTTGGCCGAAACGCGCGCATCGGGCACTACGAAGTATCCTTTTTGAGTGGCAAGTTCGTTGAAGTTCTTGCTTACATTGGGGTCGGAAACAAATTGATTAAGTTCGTTATCTACATTGTTCGAAGTTTTTTCGCTCACGATAACCGGCATGTTGATGGTGGCGATCTTATATTTTTGGATCGGAGCAGTCTTCTCTTCTACCTGAATAATAATTTGTTGCCCGGGAATTTTCATTTTAAAAGCCTGTCCTGTCGGAGCGCTGAATGCAGCTTTTACAACGTCAATTCCTGCTTGTGCAAGATCAATTTCGCGTGCCCAGCCCACATCACCGCCATTTGATTGCGGATTCAGGCTGTTCGCTACTTCTGCAAACGACCTTCCGCTTTGAATCTCGTTGAAAATACTATCTACGAAATGGGTAACTAGACTGTCCTGTCCCGTCATTGAGGCATCGGGAATTGCCATCATCCGAAGATGAACGGAGTCGGGGGCCACCGTTTTGTCCAACAGCTTGTAAATAGTAAACGCATCTCCTTCGCGAACAGGGCCTTTGATGTCGGAAACAGAGGCGGATTCCACAAATGATTTCTGGCCTTCAGTCAGCGTATTCGCGGAAAGATATACATCCCTGAACGGCGCATCGGAATAATCGGCCACTACGGTAGCCGGATTGGCAGCTTCTGTCAGTTTTTGATAAGCTTCGTTGGCTTGCGCTTCAACTTCCGCAAAATCGGCATCACTGGGAACAACTTCCTTGGTGAAATAAGTGATTTTTGCCAAAGGCACATTCATCCTGAAAGCGCTTTTGTTTTTGTCGTAAAACGATTTCACCTCCTGATCGGTCACTGTAACCGAGGAATCGGGGACAGTGAAGTAGCTCTTCATCACGTAGGCCATATCGGCATTTTGTTGCGACAGGTCAAAAGCGGTTTTAGCTTCAACATCGTTTACCATTACGGCGTTGGCAAGCAACGAGGTGTATTTTTCCTGAAGGCGTTGATATTTCAACATGTTTTCGATGAACAACCACATCGACTTATATTGCTCAACCACGGCTCTCTCTTCGGGTTGAAGCGATCCGGCCGGAGAGTTTACAATGGATAAGAATCGCACCAGCCCTTCTCTGTCGAACATACCGGTTTGCGGGTCAAGAAAGAACGGGAGCTGTTGCAGTAAAGGAGAGATTGTTTCTCCATGCACCAGATCGTTTATTTCTGCTTTCGAAACTGCTAAACCGAGCTTTGACGCCTGATTGTCGAGCATCCGTTCGCGGACCATCTGATCGTAAACCGCTTCCCTGATTTGCTGGGTTGTGTTTTCGTCCAATGAAGTTTGTCTGCTTACCATTTTTTGAAAATTTTCCCATTCGGCAATTCTGTCGGCATATTCCTTTGTGGAAATCACCTGCCCGTTTACGACGAAAGCTTTATCGCGCGATTTTGCAAAAAGGGTGTTTCCCGAAGTGAATAAATCTCCCAAAATAAATGCAAGCAACGCAATACCGATAATAGCGACTAAAAGTACGCCTTTATCCCTAATCTTCTGAAGTGTAGCCATTTAACTATCCTGAGTTTTTTATGAACAAATTAATATTTTATATTCTTTTAAACAAGAGTGCAAAGTTAATAAAAATTAGAAAGATAACTTCATATTTTTGAAAAAAGTGTTTCCCGTTGATCACGCTATGCCAAGGGTGTCGTGATGAGCCGCACCACTTCAATTTTCCGTGCGGTAACTTTCAGTATTTTAAACGTATATTTGCCAATGACGACCGTCTCGTAGGTTTTAGGGAACCGCTGTGTATGATGCAATAAAAAGCCGGCAACAGTAGAGTAACTCTCCGATTCGGGAATGTCGAGCCCGTAATCTTCGTTTAAGGTATCAATCTCGACGCGCCCCGAGAGCACAAACTCATTATCGCCTTCCTGCTTCACAAACCGGGCTTTGCTGTCGTACTCGTCTTCTATATCGCCGAAAATCTCTTCCACCAGATCTTCCATGGTCACCACTCCCGATGTCCCTCCAAACTCGTCAACAACAACGGCTATGCTTTTTCGCCGCTGCATCAGGTCGTTCATCAGCTTGCTGGCCTGCATACTTTCGGGCACGAACGACACGGTGGCAATGCTCTTTGTCCAGTCCTGCGGGATATCAAACATCTCCCAAACGTGAATGTATCCGATAATATCGTCAATATCCTCCCGGTAAACCAAAATTCTGGAAATACCGCTCTCAATAAACAAATCCTTTAGCCTCTCAATGTCTTCGTCCACATTTATCGCCACAATATCGGCTCTGGGAACCATACAATCGCGTACACGCATAGAAGAGAAATCGAGAGCATTCCTGAAAATTTTCACTTCGGAGTCCACCTCTTTCTCATCGGAAATCTCATCAAACCCTTTTCGCACATAGGAATCCAATTCCAGACGGCCTAACGCATTCTCGTTTGTTTTGTCCGACCTTACGCCGAAAGCAGCTAAAACCGCTTTGGAAACCGATACGAAAATTTTGGCAACAGGAAAAAGCAGTATGTAAAAAAAGAAAGCGGGAACAACTAAAACCCTGACCCAAAAGTCAGGCTTGCGAACCATAACGGCGCGCGGAAAAAATTCGCCACTAAAAAGGATAATGACAATAGCCCCGATGATTATGAGCAGGAAAATCCCGAAAGTATTTTGCGTAATATGTTGCCTGACATAAGGAAAAGCTATTAACAACGACAGATACATAAAAATCACCTGCACCATGAGGTTTCCGAGCAGAAGCGTGGATAAGAACTGTCGCGGGTGGCTGTAAATGGTGCCCAGCATCAGGTTGTAGAACCCTTTGTTCTTCTGCATCATTGCAAAACGCAACTTATCCGATGACACAAACGCTACTTCCATGCCGGAGAAGAACGCCGACAGGAACAGCAGAATAAACCACCCGCATATTAGCGATGCAAAAGACATTGCTTACGTATTAAGATTGTTGAACGATTTACAGTTTTATATTGAACTTTTTCATTAACTCCCGACGGTTATTTGCAACTAAAACGAGAGGCCTTTTAGCTATTTTTACGGGGTACCCATAGCTCACGATGAACGAAAAAAAGAGTAGCTGTCCAAAGCGAATGGGTCGTAAAATATCGTCAGACGAGCGGTTTAGTTGCATGTACATACCATTTATTGTATGGTATCGGGTTGTAATTGCGCGGAACCGGGTCCGGCGGGCTCATCCTCAAACGGCAACTTGCCGTCGTGCGGTCGCATAATCCGGTAATCGGTCATTTCCTGATTCGACTCAAAACCGTATCCTTTCAGCTCAAGCGCTCCCCGTTTTATCTCGATATATTTGTCGGAATAGATTTTAGCCGTTTTTTGATCCCAAAAAAGTTCATCACTCTTGAATTCATGGCCTTGCATATTTTTGATATCCACATGCCCTTTTATGCGCCACAGTTTTTTTGCGGTGTAGTTCCAGGCCGTATCAGCGATAATGGTAGCCTCAACATTGAACTTCTCATCAAACCTTTCCAGATAAAAACCTTCGGGAAAATACGAAAACGGTTCTTTAGCCTTATCGTAAACCTCCCAAACGTTGGCAACTATTTTGTAACGGGTCCTCCCCGAATCGGAAATAAGCTGCACAGCCGAATCGGTCACCATCGACGGCATGGTCTCCGGATCGAACTTCATGTTGATCAGGTTTTCATCTTTCTTTCCGCACGACACGATAAAAAGAAACACAACAACCGCAAAAACTGCGGTTGCCATGCATTTCAACATATCTATTTCTAATTGTTTTTTCAACAGATCGTTTGATTTTTTTATTTCAATCTTACTGTGGTTGACTCTCCAATCCATCCGGGGATAAATACGGATTCACCGGCTTTAATACCCATCATAAAGGCCGTTTCGGTATCCATGTAATAACCGGAATACTGGTTGATGTAACGGTTAGCCTCAGACGTCACACCAGGGTCAATGGATTTTGCTTTTTGCATTTTGTCAACTGCCGCGCAGAAAACCAGGCCTCTCTTTTCCGCTTCGGGAAAGATGTTTCCTGCAGATGCCGCATACAACTGCCCAATAAGGATATAAGCAGCTCCATTGTTGGGGTTGAATTCCAATGCATCATAAGCAGCCTGGCGCGATTTGGCGAAGTTGCGTTGATTGGAGAAGATCCCTGCCAACTGCATCATGTAATCGGAGGCTTTATTTTTATCCTTTTCCATTTGAGCCCCCTCGTGATAATATTTGATGGCGGTATCGTAATCCTTATCCCTCAGGCTTTTGTTGGCCAATCCGATAGCTGCTCCGGCAGACGGCTCAAGCTTGTAGAGGTATTCCGATGCGGTAAAATACAAGTCTGTGTCGCTGCATCCTACCGACCCCAACGCGCTAATTACTTCGCTGAGGAATGCTTTGTCGCCTTTGTTGGGTTCCACTTTGCCGGCATAATAGTCCGTAAGTGTTTTGCAATCGCCTGCCCCACTGCTTACAAACGCTTTTACAATTCCCTCTTTTACCAATCCAAGGTAATCGGCATTTGCTTTATCATTTGCCGCATTTGCTTTGTTGATGGCTTCGTCAACATAACCTGCAACGGTGAAATAATCGTTGATGTATTGATTTTTCTTGGACGGATCTGCCAAAAACTGAGTCAGGGAGGCCACCATGTAATAAGAATAGGCGTCTTTCGGCTCCATTTCCGATTTCATCTCCTTGAGGGCTTCGCCCAACCACTGGTAAATTACCTTGGAGTCGGCTTTATCGCCCATCAATTCCATATAATCATAAGCCTTGTAGGCCAAAACGGTACCTTTATTATCATCGGTGTAATACTTCAGGCGGGTATCGTATATCTCCATTGTTTTATCGAGATATTGTTTCTTTTTGGCGGCATCGGTTTCCGAAGCATATAAACTCTTGAAAATGCGGGGGCCGTAAATATAAATATTTTTACTGGAGCCGGGACAGTTTTCGTAAACAGCATTCCAGGGTGCCAATGCTTCCTTATAATTTTCAGCCTTTGCCGAGGTTGACATAAGGCTCAAATTCATACGGCATTTTACACTGTCTTCTCCGTGTCCGAAGGGAGCTTTTACCGGATCGTATTCCGCTTTCTGGGCACTGAGGCTTGCAATGGTTACTATTGCAAGGAATCCTGATAATAGTAATTTTCTCATATTCTTTCTTTCTTTTTAATTTGTTGTCTATTCCTGTTTTGGTTGTTAATAGGACAATATGTTAAATGAAAAGTTTAATCCTTTTCTAATCTAAACATTGCAAAGATACAAGTTTTTAGTTAAATTGTCTTTTGAAAAACCAAAATTCGTTGATATTCATATTTAAGGATATTTTAAACATGTCTTGTTTAATCATATATTGCAAGTCGGGGCGTTGGGTTGTATAACCAAATCCGATGTTGAGCAAAGACAACCTGCCGGACATAGAATCCCTGAACGGCAATCCCAATCCGAAGTTAATCCCGTACTCCTTAAAACCTCCGACACCGACACTTGTACTGGTCGATGGATTATAAACAGAGACGTTGGTATATGAATTTCCATAGGAGATACCGGCCCTAAAACGTATCCTGCTGAAAAAATTACGGCTGTACGGGTCGATAATGTACTCTGCTCCGGCATTGATCCTGTAAGCATTATTGAACCGGTTTTGAGTGGTTAACCCGTCTAAGACATCGGGATAATCCAATCCGCTCCATTGCTGGTAAGTTCCGTCCACTCCCAGAAGCAGATTTGTATTGGAGTACGTTACCCCCAACCCATAGGTAGCCGGCAACTGAAACGACCGGTTAGAAAGCGTATCGTCACGCAAAACTTCGCTCGGAGTCTGATAGGGGTTTGTATAAGGGTCTGACAGGAACATCATTTGCGTGGCATAGACATCGGCCTTTGAAGTTATTTTCGGACTGTAAACAGCTCCCACCGTCAATGAACTCGCCTTATCGACAGGAAACACTACCTGTGCTCCGAAATCGTATTTGAAATCACGAATGGAATATTTTTTCTTTTCTTCGCCAATGGTGGCTCCTGTTGTTGTTCTGGGCACAGAGATGCTGCTGTAGCTGAAATTCCCGAATAGATATGAGACGTTGGCCCCAACGGAAAAATTTTTTACAGGTTCGTACGCAATTCCGGCATAAATCTGGCTTAATCCGCCCGTTCCGCGAAAAACCTCTTCATAAACGATGTTCTCTAACGCGCGCGTTTGTCCGTAGTTATACCCTACTTTAGAATAGGGCAAAAGCCCAATGCTGGCGCCCAACTTGCCGAAAACAGGAAACTGCATGGCAATGTAATCGAGGTTCCCGTTGTAGAAATTCTGCTTATTCAGGCCATCGCTGTACGTGGCATAATGCCCCGATACCCCAAAGTCGAAAATAAATGTAAGCGAATCGAGCCTGGAGTACGATGCCGGGTTTCCGGGATTCACCTGCTGGCTTCTCCGCAGCCCGTAGCTGATTCCTCCCATGGCTTCGGATGCTCCAAACGACTGGTTGGACAAAAGGCCGAAGCCGTACCTGCCGTATGGCGAGTTAGAACCTACCTGTTGTGCAAATGTCGCGGCAACAACAGTAAAGAGAACGATGAACGAGAGAAAACGTTTAGCTGTTATATTCATTCTTTATCATTATCATTATAATAAACAAGAGGCTGATCGCTTGTTTCATAATTCATTTCAGGGTACAAAGATGATATTTTTTTGCGATGCAACCAACAAAAGAACAGAAACTTCGTGTTAAAAAGATTAAAGTTGATGTTCTTCTCCCCACCCTTAACTTATTTACTGAACTTTCGCAAGTTATATTTGTTGTAAGAAATGATTTCACTGTTTGCTTTGCGCTTTTTAGGGCGGATGGATTGAGTACTGTAGCCGATAACAATATCCAGCCACACCCTCTTGGAATCGGGAATTGACAATAATTCACGCATTCTGGGTTCGTTGAACCAGCCAACGATGCAAGACCCCAGCCCCTCGGCGTGGGCGGCCAGCACGATATGGGCAGCCACGACCCCCAGGTCCATTTGCGCGTAGTCCTTCTGCTTTACCCAACCTCCGATCCCCGATGTGAGATTAACTTTTTCCTCCACCAACAAAATGTGCACCGGAGCCTGTTTGGTGAAATGGTTCATGCCCAATGCGCGCGCAGAGGTGGCATCGGCCACTTTGTTTTTCAGCTCGGGCTCATCAACCACAATCATATGCCAGGGTTGTGCGTTGCATGCCGAAGGGGCTAACCGGGCAGCTTCGAGAATACGTTCTATTTTTTCTTTCTCAACCGGCCTTTCCGGATCAAATGCGCGATCGCTCTGCCGGGAGGAAACAAATTCAAGAAAATCCATACTTTATCAATTTACGACTGCAAGGCAACGATCCTGCTGATGTATTTACCAATAATATCGAACTCCAAATTCACTACCGTGCCTTTTTCTATTTGATGGAAATTGGTCACTTCGTGTGTAAAAGGGATAATGGCCACCTTGAACGTATTTTCGGTGGGGGCCACCACGGTTAAACTTACGCCGTTTACGGTGACCGACCCTTTATCTACCGTCAGGTATCCTTTTTTTGCCATCTCCTTATCGAAACGGTATTGAAAAGTGTAATACCAACTGCCGTCCGCCTCAGTCACATCTGTACATACCGCGGTTTGATCAACATGCCCCTGTACGATGTGCCCGTCTAACCTGCCGTCCATCTTCATACTGCGTTCCAGATTCACTTTGCTGCCTGCTTTCAACAACCCGAGATTGGATCGGTCGAGCGTCTCCTGGATAGCGGTTACCGTATAAGTATCGCCTTCTATGGAAACTACCGTCAGGCAAACTCCGTTGTGAGCAATACTCTGGTCGATTTTTAATTCATCCGTAAACGAACACCTCAACGTAATGTGCAGGTTGCCCTTCTCTTTTTCTAATGCAACAACGGTTGCGGCTTCTTCAACAATTCCGGAAAACATAATTATATTTACGAGTTACAATTTACGATTTACGATTTTTTTCAGTTCTTCAATTATTTGCTGTCTGGTCTCGTCACACACCGTGACCAGTGGCAACCGGAGTACATTCCCGACGTAGCCCATTTCGCTTAGCATACATTTTACTCCGGCCGGATTTCCGTCTTTGAAAAGCAACCGGATAACCTCTGAAAAACGCCTGTTTTCAGTTTCAGCCAGCTTGAAGTCACCGGCTAAAGCGTGATGTATCATTTCGGAAAACTCTTTCGGCAGAGCATTCCCTAAAACAGATATCACTCCTTCGCCACCGGCTTTTATCAGATCAAATGCAATTCCATCGTCTCCCGAGATGACTGAAAATCCTTCGGGACGCCCAGCGATAATTTGCCGGATCTGATCCATTTTCCCCGATGCCTCCTTGATTGCCACAATATTCGGGCAGGATTTTGCCAGCCGCAACGTGGTTTCGGCTTCCATATTCACACCGGTCCTTCCGGGAACATTATACAGAATGATCGGCCTTGGCGACACTTCGCTCAAAGCACGATAATGTTGAAAAAGTCCCTCCTGGTTGGGTTTATTGTAGTACGGGGTAACGGATAATACTCCTGCAATGTTTGAGAAGTACGACACCTTGAGTTCGTGAACGACTTCTGCGGTATTGTTTCCGCCAACCCCCACAATAAGCGGAAGGCGGTTGTTGTTCCTTTCAATTATGAACCTGACGACTTCGGTCCGTTCATCGCGCGTCAACGTGGGAGTTTCGGCGGTGGTTCCCAGTGCAACGAGGTAATCGACTCCTCCATCTATCTGATAATCGACCAACCGGGCCAGCGCATCAAAATCGACTGATTTGTCTTTTTTGAATGGTGTTATCAGGGCAACACCTATCCCTTTTAAATGGATTGTTGACATAAAAATTTGATGGACATTTCGGAATGCAAAGTTACATTTTTTTCAACTATATCCATATAAATTCGATAATTACTTTTTTTTCTCATTCTGTTTACGTACACATTGTTATTTTTATTATATTTGCCCGATGATATTTTAATAAAAAGGATAAATATGCATTACCTGTTGTATGTAGTCGTTATTCCAATACTCTTTTCTGCCCGCAGCGTTGCAAAAAGTGAGTTAAAACCAATACCAATCGGAATCTGCACAAATCTTGCCAACGGAGAAAAAATGCGGCAGTACGGATACGCATACGTGGAAGAGGGTGTTTCCAGATTTCTTGTGCCGACGAAACCGGAGGAAGAATTCGAGGTATTGCTGAATGAGGCTGCCAACTCGCCTTTACCCGTTAAAGCCTGTAACAGTTTTATACCCGGAAACCTGAAAAGTGTTGGCGACGAAGCTGTCCATCAGAAAATTTTAGAGTTTGCGGAAACAGCTTTTCGAAGAGCGCAACGAGCGGGAGTGGAGATAATTGTATTTGGGAGCGGGGGATCACGCTCTATCCCCGAAGGATTTTCACGCGAAAAAGCCCGGGCGCAATTCATTAAATTAGGTAAAGAGATGGCGCAAATCGCCCAAAAGTACAACGTAACCATTGTACTTGAACCGCTTAACACCACGGAATGCAACTTTATCAATTCCGTATCGGAAGGAGGGGAAATTGTTAAGGAGATCAATCACCCCAACTTCATGCTGTTAGCAGATCTGTATCATATGAAAATGGACGACGAAAGCCCTGAAAGCATTGTGAAGTACGGGAAACTAATCAAGCATGTACATATCGCGGAAAAAGAGGACAGGGCAGTGCCGGGAACTTATAACGAAGACTTCCGCCCTTATTTCAATGCCCTGAAAAAGACAGGATATAAAGGAAAAATATCCATCGAAGCCCGCTGGAAAGATTTTAACACACAGATACCGGTAGCAATAGAGACGATAAAAACACAACTCAATAACTAAAAAATATGGAATCGAGAAGAGTATTTATTAAAAAGTCGGCACTCGGAATAGCCGGGATAACGCTGGGAAGCACGATGAACATGTCGGCAAAAAGCTATGCCAACATCATCGGAGCCAACGATAGAGTGAGAGTGGGTGTATTGGGATTTTCCAACCGGTTCCGGGATTCGCTCGGAAAATCGTTCCTCAAATATGCCAAAGAGATGAACTTTGAACTCTTTACCGTTTGTGATATCTGGAATCGCCGCCGCGACGAAGGACAGGCCTGGTACAGGGAACAAACCGGGGGGAACATCAGGGTTGCCGGAAATACCGACGAGCTCTGGTCTCAAAAACCCGACGCGGTAATCATCAGTACCGCCGATTTCCAACACGCGCTTCATACCGCCGAAGCGGTGAGAGCCGGCTGCGACGTGTACGTTGAAAAACCTTTTGCAGAGACTATGGATGATGCCAATTTCGCACTGAAAGCGGCCAAAGAGACCAACAAGGTTATCCAGGTGGGATCGCAACGCCGCAGCGGAACAAATTATCACGCCGCGTATGACTACATCAAATCGGGAAAATTCGGCAAGATCATCGCCGTAGAAATGACGTGGAACGTCAACCAGCCCGGACGCTGGCGGTTACCCCGGCTTACCAAAGAAATCCGTGAACAGGATACCGACTGGAAACGCTTTTTGATGAACCGCCCCTACGAACCGTGGGATCCCCGCAAATATCTGGAGTATCGCCTGTTCTGGCCCTACTCATCCGGTATCCCCGGCCAATGGATGGCACATCAGATCGATACCGTACACTGGTTCTCCGAACTGGATTATCCCCGCTCGGTAGTGGCAAACGGGGGAATTTACATGTGGAACGACGGAAGAACCAACTGCGATACCCTGACTGCGGTATTTGATTACGGGCGCACCAAAGAAAAAGAGCCGGGCGAGGGTTTCCAGGTGATCTATTCTTCCAGGCAGAACAACTCGTCGGGAGGCACAAAAGAATGGTATTTCTCCAACGGAGGAAAACTTGACCTGGATACGAACATCATCAACAACGACGGCGGATTGAACGAAAGCTACGCGGGCGCCATGGGAATGAAACCGTTTATGCTTGATACGTTTGAATTACCGAAAATAAATGTGGAAACAGGCTCCAATACCGGCTCAGACCCGCTCACAAACGCACATATGAAAAACTGGATGGAGTGCGTGAGAAGCGGCAACGTGAAAACGAACGCTCCCGTTGAAGCAGGATACAACCACTCTATCGCCGATATCATGGTGACGGCCGCCCTACGTACCGGACAACGCGCCACATTCGACGAAAAACAGAAACAGGTAATTGCAGGAGGAAAAGTTTTTAAATATTAACGCCGGATGAAACTTCCGATAACGGGACGAAAAAATCGCCCCGTTATTTTTAACACAATTTAAATCGGATTGGGAATAACGGATTAAATTTAGGTATAATTTTGAGTGATCTTTTGCGTGGTAGAAATACTTATGAATGCAATAACCCTTTACTGGATCACTTTTATAATAATCTTTATCATTGTATATGGTATCGATTTATACGTAACTTCCCACCGTGAAGAAGCAATAAGCGTCAAGTCTTCTTTGACCTGGACAGCCGTCTGGATCTCCATCGCATTGGCCTTTGGCACCTCTCTCTATTTTTTCTTTCCGCAAAATCCGGAAAGCACGATACGGACCGGCCCCGTAATGATGTCGAAATTTATTTCCGGATATTTGACAGAGTACTCGTTATCGGTAGATAATCTCTTCGTTTTTATACTGATTTTCTCGATGATGGGCATTCATCCTAAAAATCAACCGAAGTTGCTGAAACTGGGTATTTTGATTTCCGTTGCCTTGCGCATCCTTTTCATCCTGACCGGGATGGAACTGGTAGAACACTTCCATTGGATCATCTATATTTTCGGCCTTATCCTGATTTTGACAGCATACAAAATGGCTTTTTCGAAAGAAGATGAAAGCGTAAATCCCGAGTCGAACATTTTTTACAAGGGAGCGTCAAAACTATTTCCCATCGATCCCGACATACATTCGTCCCATTTCTTTACTAAGATAAACGGGAAAATACACATCACCCATATTTTTCTTGCCCTGCTCGTTATTGGTTCCACCGATGTCCTGTTTGCCGTCGATTCCATTCCTGCTATTATCGGTGTTATAAAAGAAGGTGTAAATAACGTTCTTACGCTTAGCGAAGAAAACTTTCTGGCCATTTCATCCAACGTCTTCGCGGTGATGGGTTTAATATCGCTTTTTTTCACCTTGAAAGGAATTATGGGAATGTTCCGGTACCTGAAAACAGGTGTGAGTTTCATTCTTTTGTTCATCGGCGTAAAAATGTTGTTTAGCTCCATACATTCAGTAGGGGAGTTTTTCGCACACAACTCGTGGTTTTCGCTGGCAGTTATTATCGGTACGCTTATCGTCTCTATCCTGTTGTCGATATTGATTTCTGAACGAAAAAAAACCGACGGCCTTCAGCATTGACTCATTTTTCTTTTACAGAACCCGATAAAGTTCTGTGATTGATGGAATAAATTTTGTAATTTTGTAATCCACTTTGTGAATAAATGCTTTATGAAATTTACCCCGGAAAAATACGCTATTCCCGATGTGCCGATGCAACCCTTCATCGATACGGACGAGATTTGGGATTTCCTCAACAAAACGGCTTCCACACCCGAAAGAGTAAAAGAAGTGATCGCAAAATCGCTTGCGAAGAACAGGCTGAACCTCGAAGAAGTTGCCGTACTTATCAATGCCACCGATTCAGAGTCGGTGCAACTCATCAAAGAGGGCGCCAGGGAACTTAAGAAAAAAATTTACGGAAACCGCATCGTACTCTTTGCTCCGCTTTATGTAGGCAATAAGTGCTCTAACAACTGCGCTTACTGCGGATTTAAAGCTTCGAACAAAGATGCCGTCCGCAAAACACTCTCGGACGACGAACTGGTAAAAGAAATTGAAGCGCTGGAAGACAACGGACAAAAACGATTGATCCTCGTCTACGGCGAACATGCGCAATACAACCCTGAATTCATCGCCCACACCGTGAAGATCGCATACAGCGTGAAAAAAGACAACGGCGAAATCCGCCGTGTAAACATCAACGCTGCCCCACTCGACATCGAAGGGTTCCGGGTAGTGAAAAAAGCCGGCATCGGCACCTATCAGGTGTTTCAGGAAACCTATCACCGCGAAGCATATAAGACCTATCATTTGCGTGGCAAAAAGGCCGATTTCGACTATCGCCTCACTTCGCTCGACCGTGCACAGGAAGCCGGACTGGACGATGTGGGGATAGGCGCGCTTTTCGGGCTGTACGACTGGAGGTTCGAAGTAATGGGCCTGGTTCGCCACACCAATCACCTGGAAGCGTGCTACAACGTAGGGCCCCACACCATTTCGTTTCCCCGTATCAAAGACGCGTCGATGCTTGATTTAGGCGATGAATATTTCGTGGCGGACGAAGATTTCACCCGCCTGGTAGCTATTCTCCGGTTAGCCGTTCCTTACACGGGAATGATCCTTACGGCCCGTGAGCCCGCAGGACTTCGCGACAAATTAATTCAGTTCGGCGTATCCCAAATTGATGGCGGAACAAAAATTGAGTTGGGCAGCTATGCCGAAAAGGAACAAAATCATGACCTCAAAAAAGGACAGTTCCGCATAAACGACGACCGGACACTCAATCAAATCATCGATGAACTGCTCCAGCAGGATATGCTGCCTTCATTCTGTACTGCCTGCTACCGCCTGGGGCGTACCGGCGAGCATTTTATGGAATTCTCCGTCCCCGGCTTTATCAAACGGTTCTGTACCCCCAATGCGATACTCACGCTGGCTGAATATCTGGTTGACTATGCCCCTGAACATACGGCAGAAAAAGGATGGGACGTGATTGAAAAAAATATCCCCGAACTCAATGAAACAGTACAACAGCAGGTACGTGAAAAAATTGAGAAAATAAAACAGGGGGAACGGGATTTGTATTTTTAACAAACTGACCGATAAAACGGCCCAATGAGCAACTCAAGACTACATATCGGCATTTTCGGCCGTCAAAACACCGGCAAAAGCTCACTGATCAACTTACTCACGAGCCAGGAGACTGCTATTGTGTCTGATATACCCGGCACAACAACCGACCCGGTAAAAAAATCGGTGGAGATTTTAGGAATTGGCCCGGTGGTATTGGTGGATACCGCAGGGATTGACGATGCGGGAGAATTGGGAAGAAAACGCGTCAACAAATCGCTCGAAGCAATAAAAAAGGTGGACTGTGCGGTGTTGCTCATTGCCGGAAATCAGTTCGGACAGTATGAACTGGATCTTATCCGCTACTTTGAGAAATTCAGTACCCCCTACCTCATCCTTCACAACAAAAGCGATATTTCTAAAATTGCCGCTCTCACAAAAACAGCGATAGCCCATCACAGCAAAGCTACGGTTATCGATTTCAGTGCAAAAGATCCGGGAGATTCGGACAAGATCATTGACTCGCTGAAAGAGATAATTCCTCGCGACAGAGAGCAAAACAAAACACTTATCGGCGACCTGGTGAAACCGAAAGATCTGGTGCTGCTTGTAACACCCATCGACAGCGAGGCCCCCGAAGGGCGGCTGATCCTGCCGCAAAATCAGACCATCCGCGATGCGCTGGACAACGATTGCATCACGATAGTAGTAAAAGATACCGGGCTGGACGGTTTTCTGGAGCTTGGCATAAAACCGGCGCTCACCATTACCGACAGCCAGGTTTTCGGCTATGTCGCGGAACGTATTCCCGAAAGTGTTCCGTTAACGAGTTTCAGTATCTTGTTCGCCCGTCAAAAAGGCGATTTCGAGGCTTACCTGCAAGGCACGCCTTACATTTCGAAACTGAAAGACGGCGATAACGTTCTTGTGTTGGAAAGCTGCACCCATCAAACCAGTTGCGATGATATCGGGCGGGTGAAAATTCCAAAACTCCTTCGGAAATTTACAGGCAAAAAATTATCGTTCACATTTGTAAGCGGATTATCGGAAATCGACCCCCCTCCACCCCTCCCGGGAGAGGCGTACGCGCTCGTCGTCCAATGCGGCGGATGCATGGTCACACGCAAGCAACTGATAAACAGGATGAAATCGTTCACAGAAAAAGATATCCCCGTCACCAATTACGGAATGGCACTGGCATACATGAACGGTATTTTTGAACGGGCAACGAGAATGTTCAACAATCATGAATCAGACACCCACGCAATCCATACTCCATAAACCGGAATTTTCCCAAGCGGAGCTTGTTCAACTGCTCAACGCTTCCGGCGATGAAGAGAAAGCCCTGTTCAGTTACGCTTCGGAGGTGAAGCAACAGCACGTCGGCAACACGGTTTATTTGCGCGGACTGATCGAATTCTCCAATATTTGCGAAAAAAATTGTTATTATTGCGGTATCCGCCGCGACAATACCTCCACACACCGGTATTGCCTCACAAACGGCGAGGTATTGGAGGCCATCCGGTTTGCTCACGAAAACGGATTTGGATCTGTTGCTATTCAGAGCGGTGAACTCTCCTCGGATGCATTTATCCGAAAGATCGATTTCATCCTGAAGGAAGCCATGCGCATGACCAACCGGGAGATCGGCATCACCCTCTCCTGCGGCGAACAGTCTGAAGAGGTATATCGCCGGTGGTTTGAGAGCGGAGCCGGCCGTTACCTGCTCCGTATCGAATCTTCTTCCGAAGAACTATACTATAAAATACATCCGAAAGACGAAACGCACAGTTTCACAAAACGCCTCAATGCCCTGGAAGCGTTAAAAAAAACAGGATACCAAACCGGAACGGGCGTAATGATCGGATTGCCGTTTCAAACTGCCGGACACCTGGCAAGCGACTTGCTGTTTATGAAGCAATTCGATATCGATATGTGCGGAATGGGACCGTATATTGAACACACACAAACTCCGCTCTATAAAAACAGGAGTGAGCTTATTCCGCTACAAGAACGATTCGCCCTGAGCCTTAAAATGGTCGCCCTCCTCCGCATCCTCATGCCCGACATCAACATCGCAGCCACCACCGCCCTGCAATCCATCGAGAAAAACGGTCGCGAAAAAGCCCTCTGTGTCGGAGCTAATGTACTGATGCCCAATATCACCCCCAAACAATACCGCGATGACTATTTCCTTTATCAGAATAAACCCGTCTCACAACAGAGCAACGAAGATGACCTGCGTTTTCTCGAACAACAGCTGAAAAACATCGGACACGAGATCGGGTATTTCAAACAGGGAAATTCAAAGCATTATAGAAAATAAAGATTCTCCCGTGAACATTTGCCATGAAAAACTGTTTACTATTTAGAATCTATCTAAATAGCTCTATGCATTCAATAAAATTACTGTTTCTGTAGCGGATATGAAAAGACGGAATCGACATTTTGCAAAAAAATGGCTCCTGTTCGCCTTATTTGTAGGCTACATGGGCAGTATTACGTTTTTCACTCATACTCATATAATTAACCACATATCGTATGTTCACTCTCATCCGTACAAGAAAAGCGAGAAAAAGCAACACAAGCACACCGAAAATCAACTTTTTCTTTTAGAACATTTATATCATACGCAAATTACGCCGGACGTTATCCCCGGCTTCGATTTATCCGGCAAATCAAAAGTTTTGCATGATATCCCTACCATACTTTACGAAGGATTGCATCCTATAAAAATCCAAATCAACACCTGTCTGCGGGCACCGCCGGCCGCTTAGTTTCTGACTTTAGACAAAATATTTAATACTTGCAAACAAAATAAACTCAATCAAAATGAAAAAAACAGTTTATGTTGCGATAGCCGCCTTATGGTTATCCATCAACTCATTATATGCTCAAAAAACCGATTCTAATGTTTTTGGCGATGTGCAAAGCAACGGCGTACACGTACCGTTCGTAACCATTGCCGTAAAAGGGACAACCATCGGAACAACCACCGATGAAACAGGCCACTACATGCTCACAAACCTTCCGGCAGGGAGACAGACGCTGGTGGCGCAAAGTGTAGGATATAAATCACAGGAAAAAGTGGTGGAAATTGAGGCTGGACGATCCATCGAAATAAATTTCAAAATAGAAGAAGAAATAATGCATTTAGACGATGTGGTGGTTACGGGAACCCGTACTTTTAAAAGGCGGACCGAAACCCCTATAGTGGTAAACGTATTGGATGCCAAGAGCCTGGATGCAGTGCAGGCATGCAACATCTCGGAAGGATTGCGGTTTCAGCCGGGATTGCGCGTGGAAACAGACTGCCAGACATGCAGCTACACACAGCTGCGGATGAACGGCCTTGGCGGCGGCTATTCGCAAATTTTAATCAATGGCCGGCCTGTTTTTAGTCCGCTTATCGGATTATACGGAATGGAGCAAATTCCCGCGAACATGGTAGAGCGCATTGAGGTGGTCCGAGGCGGCGGCTCGGCTCTGTACGGCTCCAGCGCCATTGGCGGGACGGTAAACGTAATCACGCAAATTCCAACAAGGTCGGACTATGAGGTGAGTTTCACCACCAACAGTATAAACGGGGCAGCGATAGACAATGTGCTGACCGCCAACACAACCATGCTTTCGAGGAATAAAAAAGCGGGCGTGTCGCTTTTTGCCAACCGCAGGGTCCGCGATTTTTACGACCATCCGGGTATTACACTCAAAAATGATGGTACAACCGTAATCGAAAAAGACAACTTCTCGGAACTTCCCGCTCTGGAAAGCAACTCGTTTGGTGGAAACCTGATTTTTACTCCCACACACGGCCAAAAACTGGAAGTTAACTTTTCAAGCCTTTATGAATATCGGTATGGCGGCGAAATGATTAAAAAAGAGGCGCATTTGGCTAAACAATCCGAAGAACGGACGCACAACATTTTAATGGGCGGTTTGGATTATCAGATTAATTTTAACAACGACAACAGCTCCTTCATCAGTTATTTTGCAGGGCAAAAGACCAAACGAAACCATTATACTGGTCTGTATCCGGCACCGGATGATTTTGATACTCCCGAAGAATTTGCGGAGGCCGAGGCGCAGCATCTGAAAAACCCGCCTTACGGCTACACAAGCAACCACACCTTGCAAGCAGGTGTCCAATTCAACCACCGATTGACAAACTTTATAAAGGGGACAAACGTGCTGACCGTGGGTACGGAATATCTGCTCGACGATATTTTGGATTCCATTCCGCATTATCAGTACGGGGTTGATCAGACCACAAAAAATGCGGCAGCCTTTCTGCAAAGCGACTGGAAGCTCAGCAATACATTTACCGTTTTGACCGGAGTGCGTGCCGATAAGCACAACCTGGTAAACCACGTTATCCTGAGCCCGCGCGTATCGATGTTGTACAGGCTGAAAAATTACACGCAGTTCCGTCTTACCTGGGGAACCGGCTTCCGTGCGCCGCAAGCTTTCGATACCGATATGCACATTGCATTTGCAGGAGGCGGGGTTTCCCGCATTTCGCTAGCCCCGGACCTGAAGGAGGAGCGCTCCAACAGTTTTAGCGGTTCGGTAAATTACGACAAAGCAACCGAAAATTACATTTACGGCTTCACCCTGGAAGGTTTTTACACCAAGCTGAACGACGCTTTTCATCTTCAACCGGTGGGAAGGGATGAGTATGGCGAACAATTTGAAAAACAAAACGGCCCGGGGGCGACGGTGAAAGGAGTTACACTTGAATTGCGTGCCAACTACAACAAAAAAGTGCAACTGGAATCGGGATTCACGTGGCAGAAGAGCCTTCACTCCGAGGCGGTGGAAAACATTGAAGGATTGGAGGCTAAGCGCGAATTTCTACGTACCCCCAACGATTACGGTTACGCCATCCTTTCGTTTTTTCCGGTAAAAAACCTAAACGCATCCGTCAGCAGCGTTTATACCGGCAAAATGCTTTTGGCAAAGTTTTCTCCAAACATAGCGCTCCGGCCCAACGAATACCGCACCTCTCCATCGTTCACCGAATTCAGCGCGAAAGTGGGATACACGTTTGAACTGCCTTTCTTCGACAGTGGGCTGGAGATTTTCGGAGGTGTAAAAAATATCGGCAACTTTTACCAAAACGATTTTGATAATTACCGGAACCGCGACAGCAATTACGTTTGGGGACCGGGATTACCAAGAACATTTTATGTGGGTTTGAAAGTGATGGCGTTGTAGGAGAATTAAATTTCTTCAAACCTTGCCGTAAAGAACCTCAACTGTTTGGGTTCATAAACGAAACGAAGCCCCCTGATCTTTTCCTTCTGTTTGTACAGGTTAATAACCGCATCGGCAACCACATCCATATGCCGGTAAGTATAAACCCTGCGCGGAATGGTCAATCGGACAGTTTCCAGTTTTGGGTGGTGGTTTTCTCCTGTAGTTTTGTCGCGCCCGGCAGAAACGATGCCGCGCTCCATACTACGAACGCCGGATTCCACGTATAAGTTCGCCGCTAAACTTTGTGCGGGGAATTGATCTTGTGTCAGGTGCGGGCAAAACCGGCGGGCATCCAGAAAAACAGCATGCCCGCCAACAGGCTCAACTATGGGGACTCCGGCTACTTTGAGTTTTTCTCCCAAGTAGCGTACTTGCTTGATTCTGTGCTCGATATATTCAAATTGCATGGATTCCTGCAGCCCGATAGCCATGGCTTCCATATCGCGTCCGGCCATTCCGCCGTACGAGGGCATCCCTTCATAAACCACCACCATCTCTTTTGCAGATGAGAAGAGATCATCATCGTTCATGCACAAAAACCCACCGATATTCACCAAACAGTCCTTCTTGCCGCTCATCGTGCAGCCATCGGCATAACTGAACATCTCACGAACGATTTCTTTGATGGATTTATCGGCAAAGCCTGCTTCCTGTTCCTTTATGAAATAGGCGTTCTCCACACAGCGGGTAGCGTCGTAGAACACTTTTATGCCGTATTTATCGGCCAGTTTCCGGACAGCACGCATATTTTCCATCGAAACCGGTTGTCCTCCGGCCAAGTTAACAGTAACGGCCAGACAAATATACGCGATATTTTCGGCGCCCTTTTCATCGATAAGTTTTTGCAGTTTATTTAAATCGATATTTCCCTTAAACGGAATATCCAGTCCGGCATCGTGTGCCTCATTGCGGATGATGTCGATAAAGACTCCGCCGTTCCGCTCCTGATGGTAGCGGGTGGTAGTAAAATACATATTTCCCGGAACGAACTGCCCGGGGCAGATAGCGATTTGCGACAGGATATTTTCCGCTCCACGTCCCTGGTGCGTAGGGACTAAATGCTTAAATCCGAAAATTTCCCGAACCGTTTTTTCCAGATGTTGAAAGTTTCTGCTTCCGGCGTAGGCTTCGTCGCCCATCATCATTCCTCCCCACTGTTTATCGCTCATGGCATTGGTTCCGCTGTCGGTAAGCAAATCGATATATACATCTTCCGAATTGATGAGAAAGGTATTGTAACCGGCTTCTTTGATCACTTTTTCCCGCTCTTCGCGAGAGTTCATTTTTACAGTTTCCACCGCTTTTATGCGGAAAGGTTCCGCTGGATAGTCGTTTAAATTCATAATAGTGGTATTAATAATGATGTGCAATTAGTATTACACTTCAAAATTATGACAAAAAGACGAAACAGCAAAGGAATTAAGGTATATTTTTTAAAATCAACTATCAAATGGAAATTTAAAGGTTTCGAAATGACAGCTTATTTCAGCAAATCGGGACGCAACCGCTTAGTCCGTTCGTGTGCCTGCTCCAGGCGCCATTCGGCGATTTTGCGTTCATGGCCGGAAAGGAGCACCTCGGGAACGTGCCAGCCGCGGTATTCCGCCGGACGGGTATAAACCGGCGGGGCGAGCAAATTATCCTGAAAAGAATCGGAAAGTGCAGATTGCTCATCGCCTATTGCTCCGGGAATTACCCGGACAACGGCATCGGCAATCATTGCCGCGGCAAGTTCACCGCCGGTAAGCACAAAGTCACCTATGGATATTTCGCGGGTAATCAAGTGTTCCCGCACCCGATAATCCACTCCCTTGTAATGTCCGCAAAGGATAATGAGGTTCTTTAAAAGCGACAGCTCATTAGCGGTTTTTTGAGTAAACTGTTCACCGTCGGGCGTAGTGAAAATCACTTCATCGTAATCGCGTTGCGATTTCAGATGCGATATGCAGCGGTCAATCGGCTCAATCTGCAACACCATTCCGGCCTCCCCGCCAAAAGGATAATCGTCCACACGGCGGTGCTTGTCGAGCGTGTAATCACGCAGGTTGTGCAGTCCGAATTGTACCAGGCCTTTCTCCTGCGCACGCTTCAGGATGGAGCAATTAAGCGCTCCCTCAATCATTTCCGGTAAAACGGTAATTATATCTATTTGCATAAGTGGTGAGTTTTTCAACTTCCCCCGCCGGTACCTGATCCTTCCTGAGAACTTCCGCCCTGTAAGATATCCTCGTTGGTAATGGTACGTTGTACTTTTCTAACTGAAGACTTCAAATCTCCAAAACGATACGTCAGGCTCAAGCGGAAGGTACGCATCGGATTTTGATAATTCATTTTTTGAACAAACCCTTCACCGGTGGTCGTCAACTTGAAATCGCGGTACTTGTGAAAAGGAGTGGTAGTATTAAGAGAGACATCCAGTTTCTTGTTAAAGAAGCTCTTCATCGCACTAAACGAATAAAAGTAGAACGTCGACTGGGTGGTTTGCAATTGTATGCTGTTCGTGAAAATTCCTCCGTTGGCGGTAAGCCTTACGTCTTTGGGCAGCGTAAATGTTATGCTTCCGAAACCGCGTCCCGAAAATCCGCTGTTTCTCATTCCGGCATTTTCCGTACTTTGAATATCGGTATAAATTAACGATCCGTTCAGATTCATCCGGATAGCCGGTATAGGTGTCCAGCTGGCATATCCATCCAGTCCCACCGACTGATTACGGCCGATATTCCGGTATGTATTGTTGGTGACACCGTTTTCATCCACAAAAATATACGATGTGATGGCGTTTTGAGTAAACGAATAGCTGAGTGTCGCGTTGAAGTTGACTTTTTGCGAAAACGAACCGTAATTAATGTTTAAATTATGCGTCTGTTCGGCATCCAAGCCGGGATTCCCGTAACGGATGTTATTGGGGTCGGCATCATTGACGTAGGGATTCAAATACCAGATTCCCGGGCGCGATATGCGCATGTTGTAGCCCCAACGTAATGTCTTAGTCATTCCCAGCTGGTAGGAGAAAGCTGCCGAGGGGACTAGATCGAAGAAGTTGGAATGTACTATCGTATCGTTTTTTGCGTTTATAAAGTGTATTTTTTGAGCGGTATTCTCGCCGCGAAGCCCCAGTTTCACACCGAATTTTCCGGCTTTCAACCCGTATCCGGCGTATCCCGATGCGATTCTTTGCTCGTGATCGAGGTCGTTCTTACGTTTCAAATCCTCTTTCCATTGCCCGTCGTTGGCCACATCCAGAAACATGTTGTCGCCACGGCTGGAGTTATCGCGATAGATGTATTTCAGGCCTACTTCTACACTGTGCTTGTTGGTAAGGGGGTTTACGTAATCTATTTGTCCGGTATGTTCATTTCCGCCCGCGTCGTTGATGCTCTTTATACGATAGCCGTCGGGATAGATATAATTGACTACATTATCGTATTCGCTTTCGAATTCGCTATTGTTGGGATCTCTTTCGAAACGATAGGAAACGGTCAGCAACTCATCTTTCTTTTTAAAAGTCCGCTGATAATCGGTTGCCAGCGTAAATGACCCGAAATGCGACATGGATTTATTCTTCAGCAGGTACGAATAATCCCTCGCGCCTTCCGAAAGTGCATCCTGTTTTGAATCGGAATGAAACTTCCCGCCGAATTGTCCGACGGAAACGTTGAACAGATTCAGCGTATCCGGCTCGTAACTGAGCGATGTATTGTAAAACAACCCGCCTCCGTAGTTTTTGGAAATCCCGTCCTGCGTCAACTTATTCACCGGGTTTGGAGCCATCTCTTCCCGGATGAACGATGTCTTGGCCTCAGGCCTGTTGTGGTAAAAATAACTTCCGTTCCCGGTAAACCCGAACTTGCCGTATTTTAACGACAAATAGCCGTTACCTCCATATCCTCCAAACGTATCGCCATTAGCTCCCACGGAACCCGAATAGCCTTCATCCGCCCGTTTGTCGGTAATAATGTTTATGATTCCCCCCACACCTTCGGCATCGTAGCGCGCTCCGGGATCGGTAATCACCTCTATATTCTTTACGCTGTTGGCCGGCATACTTTTCAACACTTGCGACGGATTGTTCGAAATCATATTCGACGGCTTCCCGTTCATGTAAATTTTGAAACTCGACGAACCTTTCAGCTGGATATTGTCCTCACCGTCAACGGTGACTAAAGGCACCTTACGAAGCAATTCCAGCACATTCGATGTGGATGCTTCGGGGTCGTCTTTTGCACTGTAGGTAAGCTTATCTATTTCCACCTTCACCAGCGGGCGCTGTGCCGTTACGCTAACCTCCTGCAACTCGGTTGAACTTTCAGTCATTTCAATTTGCCCGAGATTGACTTGCGATTCTCCGTTTTTCACTTCCACGTTACGGTTGAGACTGTTCATCCCGACAAACTGAAACGTAAAAATATAGTTTCCGGCTTGCAGCGAGGTAGTAAAATTACCGCTGTCGTCGGTAGCAAATTTCTTGATGGATTTTTGTGGAACCGTTGTGCTGGCAACAGAAATAGTGGCATACGGGAGCGGTTGTTGGTCGCTGGCGCTCGTCAGTTGCCCTTTAACAGTCGTGCCCTCTGCATAGATAACAACTGAAATCAGAAAGAAAATTAGTGATAATAGGGTTAGTTTCATAAGGATTCACATTGAAATTTTGACAAAAGTAGTTAATAAATTCAATAAAGAGTTCTCCCAAGCGCCCCATTACGATAATTTAGTAAAGATAGCATCCTCTGGCGTTCCTTTTTACATTTTTAAACATCGGATTTATTCTTACTTTGTATAGACGCAGCGTTCGTTGGTTTTCTTACACGAAAAATGTTAGAAACTGTTTAAATTTCTTACGAAAAAAGTAAATAAACAATCTTTGCCTTCAAAACAAATTTAAACTTTCTCTAATTTAGCGTAATGATTACCGGAAAAGATTTTTTTCATACTTTTGTGAATAAAGACTTCTCAATCAAAATAAAAATTATGCTCAACATTATCCTCATCATATTATCGGGCGTTGTTGTGGGATATTTTGTCAGAAAAATTCCACAGGTAAAATACACAGGAACAATTATAAGCCTAATCATTATGCTATTGCTATTCTTTCTTGGCGTATCGGTGGGTACAAATGAACAACTGGTAAAAAATTTCAGTTCCATCGGCCTCGATGCTCTGATTATCACTTTTGGAGCCACGTTGGGAAGCGTGCTTTGTGCCTGGCTGATATACTCAACGTTTTTTAAAAAGCCATGAAGCAATCACTCATTTATCTTTTACTTTTTGCTTTGGGTGTAATTCTTGCTCTTTTTGGCTGGATCCCCGAAGTGTTGCTGAAAGACGATATTTCCAAATGGATCCTTTACGGATTACTTTTCTTTGTGGGAATACAGATCGGCTCAAGTAAAAACATGTTCACTGCCGTAAGGCGATTTGGATTTAAAATTGTTTTGGTGCCTGTTGCTACCACTGTCGGGACTTTTGCAGGGGTAGCGCTGGTGAGCATCTTACTTCCAGGAAGGAGCCTGAGCGATTGCCTCAGTGTAGGCGCCGGATTTGCGTACTACTCCCTATCGAGTATTCTCATCTCGGAATTCCGTGGGGCAGAACTGGGTACGGTCGCCTTGCTGGCGAATATTATGCGCGAGTTCATCGTCCTGGTTTTTACGCCGTGGATGGTAAGGTATTTCGGGAAACTATCCCCCATTTGTGCCGGTGGCGCCACCACCATGGATACCACACTTCCTGTTATCACTAAATACTCGGGGCCCGACTACGTAGTCGTCGCACTTTTCCACGGAATGATTATTGATTTTTCCGTACCTTTGTGGGTTAGTTTTTTCCTGACTCTGTAAATTGATATTATGCGTTCACTTATCGTCGCACTCATCATCCATTTCACACTCAACGTCCTTGTCTTCCTAAAGGGTTGGGACGTTTTTAAAACGCAAAGAGCGCTCCGGGCGTCCTGGACGGTTATTTTCGCTTTCGAGTTTCTGGTATATCTCACCGGATTCCTGTTTTACCGCCGTCTTCCTCCTGAACTTATTCATCTCATTCGCGTGATGGGAACAAGCTGGATGCTCTTCCTTTTTTATCTTGGCGGCCTGGTGTTGATCTTCGACTTTCTGTATCTGGTATTCAGGAAGCAACTCGCTCGTCCCAAAGAGCTGGTGAACCAGCCTGCAAAGATGAAACTCATCGTCTTTCTTTCATCCATAGTGATGGTGGTCTCCGTGTTGTATTACGGCAATTACAAATTCAATCACCCCGAGGTACAACAAGTGAATATGGAGATAGGCAAACCGGCCGGAAAGATGGACTCCGTCAGGATAGCGATGATTGGCGACATGCATCTGGGATACCTGATCAACAGGGACGATGCGCGAAGAATGGTAGATTTGATTTTGCAGCAACAGCCCGACTTGATCCTTTTTGTGGGGGATATCCTCGACTCCAGCATTGAGCCGGTTCTGGAACAGAGGATGGGCGAAGAACTCCGTCGGCTTCGGGCACCGTTGGGCGTATATTCCTGTACGGGCAACCACGAATACCGTTTCGAAGCCGAGCAAAAAATTGAGTTTTTGAACGCTGTGGGAATTAAAATGCTCCGCGACTCGGCCGTCCTGATTGACAGCGCTTTTTACGTGGTGGGACGTGAAGACCTTACATTTAAGAAACGACTGCCCCTGTCCGAGGTTCTGAAAAGGCAACATGTAGACAGGTCTAAACCCGTTATCGTGCTCAACCACAACCCGCACGATATTGATGAGGAGGTCAATGCCGGCACCGATATTGCGCTATACGGACATACACATCACGGGCAGGCTTTCCCCGGAAATATCGCTACGCGATTAACTTTTAAAGTAGCCTACGGATACGCCAGAAAAGGCAACACACATATCTATGTAACCTCCGGGCTGGGATTGGCAGGCCCGCAATACCGCATCGGCTCGGTTTCGGAGATTGCGATGCTAAATGTGCGGTTTGGTAAGTAGCTACAGAAACGGTATTACTTTCTCCAAGTGCACGGTGTGCGATCCTTTTAACAGCACATAATATCCCGTTAAAGGATGTTGCTTCAACTCCTCTATCAATTGTTCCACGGTTTCGAAGACAAGCGTATTTCCGGCGGTGCCACCCCCGACCGCTCCGTCGATGAAAACGGAACCTACCAGGTACATTTTATTGAACGACTGTCCCCGCAAATACTCCAACATCTTCCTGTGCTCCCCTTCGGTAATACTGCCCAACTCTTTCATCTCTCCCAGAACGACTGCTTTTGGCAAATCGGATTTGATTTTTGCAAAAAAATCCAGCATCGCCTTCATGCTTGTGGGATTGGCATTGTAAGCATCAATAATAAGATCGTTGTGCTGAGTGCGTTCAAATTGCGAACGGTTATTTTTGGGCTCGTATGTTTCGAGAGCATCACTTATGTACTCGGCGTTGATGCCGAAATATTTGCCGATTGCAGCAGCCGCAAGCGCATTATCGAGATTATACTCTCCCACCAGATGTGTCTTCACGCGGTACGGATGTTCAAAAAAGTTCCAATCGAAGTGTAGAAAGGGCGTCTCGGCCGACAACGTCCCCGACACAAACAAGGCGGGATTGTCACGTCCGTACAAAATCCTGTCCAGGCCTTCCGACCTTTCGTTCAGTATAGGATTGTCCTTATTCACAAATACCTTACCTTCGTGTTGACGGATAAAATCGTAGAGTTCGCATTTGGTATTGACCACGTTTTCCAACGACCCGAATCCTTCTATATGAGCTTTTCCTATATTGGTAATTAATCCGATATTGGGTTCAGCAATTTCACATAATGCACGGATCTCGCCGGGATGATTGGCTCCCATCTCTATGACGCCGATTTCGTGCGACTTGTTTATAGACAGCAACGTGAGCGGAACACCTATGTGGTTGTTGAAATTTCCCTGCGTAAAAGCCACGTTAAACTCCTTGGAAAGGATGGTGGCAAGTAACTCCTTTGTGGTGGTTTTTCCGTTTGTACCCGTAATTCCCACAATGGTTATCTTTAGTTTTTTTCGGTGATAATTGGCCAGCTTCTGTAAGGTCTCCAGCACATTTTCCACCACGATCACGCGCGGATTCTCCGGCTTGTCGTTTTCCCATTCATCCACTACAGCATATGCACAACCTCTTTCAATCGCACTTTCGGCAAACCGATTGCCATTGAACCGATCGCCTTTGAGCGCAAAGAAAATAGAATTGTGTGGGCAAACCCGGGAGTCGGTAGTAACTACCGGATGTTTTTTATAGATTTCGTATAATGCGGAAATTTCCATAATGTTCCTTTTGAACTCACAACTTTTTCGCTATTTCTTTCGGAAGCGACTCTTTATTAACAACGATACTCAGAGTTTTATAACGGACAAAAGCTTCCGATGCATACCAAACTCCATTGTAAGGCCCTGTTTTGCCCCACGAATTTTTCACCATATAATATTTGTTACCGTTCTGGTCTTTGGCAATACCGTAAATATGCATGCCGTGATCGTCGGTGGTCTGGTAGTTATCGTACGCCAATTGACGCATCTCCTGCGTGATATTTTTCTCCTTCAGCACTTCAGTACCAACCTTGCCGGTGATGGTTGAGCGCCTTTCGCGTTCCGATAAACCCAGCCATTTTGCCTGGTCGGTCCCGGCATTTTCTGCCGCGTTTTCATCGGGAACAATGGCAATACCCTGGCGCGAGAATCCACCTTCGCTCACATCCGATGCCCAGGCAACAGTATAACCGTTCATAATGGCATTATCAATAACCGCCATCATTTCATTCACAGGCAGGTTGTACGAGTTTGCCCAACGCCAGTTATCGGGTACTTCAATGGGAAATGACACATAAAACGGATGATGCGTGAATGAAGTTATCGAGATGTAGTCGTTCTGATTCAGCCCCAGAAAATCCTTGAACGATTGTGGGGTATAGGTTTTTCCGTTGTAAGTGAACGAAGCGGGCTTTTCGTCCAGATAAGCATCTAAAATACCTTTAAACCCTTTGAGCCAGACTGTCGAGACATTATTATTTCCAATGATTCCATTCATATAACCGCTCAACACCTTGTCCATTTCACCGTGGTCGTGCCGGTCAGCTCCGTCGGGTAATCCGGGATAGGCTTCATCGGGAACAATCCCGTACTCATCGAGCGTCTCTATCACATCGGCAAATGATCCCCCGGGTGAAAAACTCAGGTGCCCGTGTGTGCGGACAAATTTTTCGGCTTTGTCTTCGTAGTTTCTTCTCACGATATACATTTCCGACAGGTCGAATGTTCCTTTTCCTTTTCGCAGTAACTCGGACTCCAGGAAGCTTACACCCGAAAAGCTCCAGCAAGTGCTCGTGCTTGCCTGATTTTTTACGGACGTTACGGGATTTTCTTTAACTACAGTAAATGTATAAACCGAATCTTGCGGGAAAAGAGAAAGGGAGATAAAAAGCGCAAAAGCAATTAAAGTTAACCTGTTCATACGATCATTTTTTGGATTGTTTTATTTGATGTACAAAGTTAACCTAAAAAGGGAAACCGGACTTTATTTTTGGGGCTATAAATAGCTAAAAAAGCAAAAAAAACGTATCTTTGACATCGGAAATAAAAAACTGCCGAAAATTCACTTGAAAATATTTTAACAGACATATGAATGACCTACAACCTAAAAAGAAAAAGAGCAGAAAATGGCTCGGACGGTTTCTCGGAATCGTTTTGATTGTACTCGCCGTATTTGCGTATGTGCGTTATTATTACGTCTTTGGAACAGGAGTAAAATCCGGAGAATTGAATTATTTAGTCTATAAAGGCGTAATTTTCAAAACTTACGAAGGGAAGCTCATTCAAACCGGATTCAGGGCGGATAAGCCGGGCGGGTTGCAGTCTAACCAATTCGATTTTTCGGTAGAGGACAAGGAAATCGCCGAAAAACTGATGTTATCGAGCGGAAAGCACGTACAACTACATTACAAAGAGTTTTTTGCTCCAATTCCCTGGCGCGGATACACAAAATTCATAGTTGACAGCATCATCTCCATCGAGGAACCCCGTCCCGATCTCCAGCAAGAGATTGTGCCGTATGTTTTGGATACGATGTAGTGATGTCATGGCAAAAAAGAAGTTCTATGTAGTTTGGCAAGGTGCCGTGCCGGGAGTTTACCCGTCGTGGGACGAGTGCAAGGCGCAGGTATCGGGTTTTGAGAATGCGCGGTATAAATCTTTTGGAACACAAGAAGAGGCCGAGGCGGCCTTTAATGATAATCCCTGGAAATATATTGGGAAAGCAGAAGGAAGAGTAAGAAAAGCAGCCCCGTCAAAGAAGAAGTTCCTTACCGAAAGCATCGCGGTGGATGCTGCCTGCAGCGGGAATCCCGGGCTTATGGAATATCGGGGTGTTTTTGTGGCAGATGGTGTGGAGATCTTTCACGTTGGCCCCTTGAAAGATGGCACCAACAATATCGGCGAGTTTTTAGCCATTGTTCACGCACTGGCATTGTTGAAACAGAAAAACAGCAACCTGCCGGTTTATTCCGATAGCATGAATGCCATAAAATGGGTGATCAGGAAAAAATGCAATACCAAATTGGAAAAAACCAAGGGGAACCAACCTGTTTTCAGTCTTATTGACCGGGCCGAGAGATGGTTATCGGAAAATTCCTATGAAAACCCCGTTATCAAATGGGAAACCGATAACTGGGGTGAGATTCCGGCAGATTTTGGAAGGAAATAGAGCGGCCGATTATTTTATTGAGTTAATCAATCTTCCTCATCCTCCTCTTCTTCGGGATCAAAAGATTTGGGTGCTTTCAGGGTTGGGAAAATACGGTGGATATTTTGCGCAACTTTTTCGGCAAATTCTTCGAGTTCCATATTCACAGCCTGCGCAGCCTGAGCGTAAACGTCGCGGATATCCATAAAATCCTCGTCAGTCTCGCAGAAGAGGTTTTCGAGGGGAATAAGCTCCATCGACTCCACATTTATATCGTCACCCACTGAAAAGTAAAAGCCTTCACGAACCAGTCGTTTTGTCAGTTCGGGCTTGCCCCGGTACCCGTGCAGGATCCACGGCTGGGCAGGATTGGCCTCTTCGCGCACACGCAACAACTCCTCCCACGCTTTCACGCAGTGGATAATCAGTGGTTTTTTCAGCTTTTCCGATAAAACAATATGTTCCTTAAACACAGGTATCTGAATATCAAAAGAAGGGCCTTTCAATTTATCTAATCCGGTTTCGCCAATGCCGACAATACGCGGGTCTCCCACAATCTCTTTCAAATAAATCATCTGATTTTCGCTGTCTTCGGAATACCAGGGATGGATTCCGCAGGAAAAGGCATGGCGGTCGTTAGTGTCTCTGGCTACTTCAAACTCAAGGGGGTACACATCGAGAATACACGAGTGATAGGGATCATCGGTGTCCTCTAAAAGAATCTGGTGGGTGTGGACGTCGTATAGTTCCATATAAATTTCTACTCCGCTTTCGGTTTGTCTTGCTGCTTTTTGGGCTTGGGTTCAGGCACCGGGTCATATCCCGATCCGCCCCACGGATTGCAGCTTAAAATGCGTTTTGCAGACAAATACGTTCCTTTGAAAGGCCCGTGTTTTTTAAGTGCTTCTATGGTGTATTGCGAGCAAGTGGGCGTGTATCGGCAACTGGGCGGCAAGAGCGGTGAAATAGCGTAACGGTAAAAATAGACAGGCGCAAGAAGCAACCGCGTAAGCGCATTTTTTAAAAACTTCAGCATTTCTCTCTTTCGATCGTTAGTTTATTCGATATTTCGCGCAAAGATTTGCACACACTTTTCTCTACAATATCATAACCGGAAAGTTCATCTTTCACGTAAACAAATGCAATGTCAATCCGATGATTATCCGGCAACAAATTGGATTGTAACAAGCCTTTGTTCAACCTGTAGGCCTCTCTCACCAATCTTTTCATCCGGTTGCGGGCCGTTGCCCGTTTCAATCTCTTTTTGGGTATGCTTATCAGAACAGAAACAGCTTCCGACGCAGTACATTCGTATTCATAAAAGACAATCCTGAACGGATACATAAGAAAGGACTTGCCGCAGGCAAAAAGATCTTCCATTCTTTTTTTACCGGTTACACGTTCCTCTTTTTTGAAAGTAAAACGTTGTCCTTCAACCATAGATAACAGCATTTCCTCCGAAAGCAATTATTATTGCAAAGATAATTGTTTTTGCAATTGATTGTATTGCTTCGGAAATAAAAATTAAAATTAATAAAGATTTTCGAGATTGAAGCTACTTCGGTTGCTGATTTACAATCAGGCGTATTTTTTTTGATTTTCTTTCAGAAAAGCTTCAAGTGCCATGCTCATCGACGGATATTCCGGTGTCGGCGCTTCACAATCGAGTCGTAACCCCTCGTCTAAAATAGCCTTTGCGGTAGTACCCCCAAAGCAGCCAATAGCCGTATCACCCTGCTTGAAATCGGGGAAATTTTTCATTAACGATTGCACACCCAGCGGACTAAAGAAAATGATCATATCCGTATTAAGTACTTCGCCTTCCTCGTAATCGTTGCTCACAGTACGATACATCACACTTGGAGTAAACTTCAGCTTTTTTGAAGTCAGGTAGTTCAGCACTTCTTCATTATGCTCCTCGGGAACCGGAACAAGCAGGTTTTCTTTCGAATGCTTGGTAAAAGCGGCGTTCAACCCTTCTATCTTTCCCGTTTGGCTGAAAAATATTTTCCTTTTTCTGTAAACGATGTATTTTTGCAGGTAAAGGGCCACGGTCTCGGATATACAAAAGTATTTCATTGATTCGGGCATAGTGATTTTCTGCTCCTCGCAAAGTGAGAAGAAATTATCTACAGCCGTACGCGAAGTCATTACAATACCGGTAAATTCAAGTATGTTTATACGTTGATGACGGAATTCTTTTAAGGAAACTCTTTCAACTTTTATAAAGGGCCTGAATTCAAATTCCACATGATATTTCTCTCCCAATTCGAAATAAGGAGATTTTCCGTTACCGGGTTGAGGTTGGGATATCAGGACTCTTTTTACTTTGCGTACATCCATAACGTATTAATTACCTGCAATATTTACTAAAGAAACCACCCCTTTGTAAATCAGAAAAAAAGGGACGATTTCAATGGCGCAAAGGTACAAAAAATAATTAAGCAAACCCACTTTGTTTTTAGCAAAAACATTTAACAAGTTCCAAAAAACGACCATCATTATAATAAAAAAAATTATAATTAGTAAAAAAAGAGCTGTTTTTGCATATTCAGGTACAAATACAAAGAACATTGCCGGAATAAAAATAAGCACTCCCACCAGTTCAACCACCCTAAAATATTTCTCTGTCCACTCCTCTAGGCCCCACTCAGGGAAAATATAACCTATAATTCTATATACCAGATACTTAACGCTAATAAAAAGCAGGATTCCGAAAAAAATTGCCAGAAATAGAAAAATCATATTTTTCGCAGATAAACCGGAAATACCTTTATCCCACAAAAAAACAAAAAGAATAATGGCCAGGATCAGGATGGTTTGGAAAATCAAAAAAAACTCGCTCCAAACCCCGGTGGTGGTAATCTCCTCCTTAAAAATCGCCCGCCTCCTCACTCCACCCGAAAAGATATTTCTGAAGTTAGCTGCCAGCGTGGGGCCTTCTTTATTAAACCAGAAGGCAAGAATAACAAAACACGACGAAAAGAACAGAAAAAAAATACTCTGGATGGTTTGTGAAAAAGGCAGCAGCGTTCCGGAAAAGCCCTGCATCATTTGCCCTGACAAAGCCGTAACGGCTGTGGTGTCGATGTCAAAAAAGATCCGTGTGCTATCTGTAGGGATATACTCAAATGACGAAAACCCGACCCGGATTGAATCGGATAAAGAGACGGAATCTGCCGGTATTTGAGGAATTGTATCGAACACACATCACGAATTTGCGACAAATTTACAACTCTTTTTTGTCATATTTGGTAAAAGATGGTTTCCAAGCCTCAAAATTTTGCAGGCAATCCATTACTTCACCCGGCGAATCAACCACTTGCCACATATTACGGTAATCAGGATGAAGAAATTTTTCGCGGATCATTTTGTCAAACATCACCAACAACGGATCGTAATAACCGTTGACATTGAGAATGATAACAGGATTCTTGTATAATCCCAACTGTTTCCAGGTGAGAATTTCCGCCAATTCTTCCAACGTCCCGAATCCGCCCGGAAGTGCAATGGCCGCATCGGATTGCTTTGCCATCAGGAATTTCCGCTCGTGCATCGTTTCAGTAACTACCAACTCCGATAACCGGGGATGGCACCACCCCGAATCGATCATAAATTGCGGAATAATTCCTTTTGCCTTTCCTCCGTTTTCGAGCACGCTATCGTTTACCGCCCCCATTAATCCTTGTTTTCCGGCACCGGTTATGCACGTGATGCTATTTTCTGCCAGGGCCTTTCCCAATTCCCTGGCAGCATCGAAATAAACATCTTCAATGTGTGCGCTTGAGGCACAGTAAACAACAACTCCCCTAACGTTATTTCCGGATAAATTACGCTTCATTTTTCCGAGACAGGCCAATTAAGTGAAATCCTTTTTAAACTCTTCCCTGATTACATCCACATAATCCAGTTTCTCCCACGTGAAGAGTTCAACTTCTCTTATCACCGGCTCCGGCATATACCGGGATTCGAATTTTTTCGTGACGATTTGCGGCTCGCGGCCCATATGCCCGTAAGAAGCCGTTTCCAGGTAAATCGGGTTACGAAGTTTCAACCGGTTCTCTATGGCTTTGGGGCGCATATCGAAGATCGACTCCACCTTTTTGGCAATTTCAGCATCGGCCAGATTCACTTTGCTTTTCCCGAATGTATTCACGTAAATATTCATCGGACGAGCTACGCCTATAGCATATGAAACCTGTATCAACACTTCGGGCGCCACTCCCGCCGCAACCAGGTTTTTGGCGATATGGCGTGCCGCATACGCTGCCGAACGATCCACTTTCGACGGATCCTTTCCAGAAAATGCTCCTCCCCCATGTGCTGCTTTGCCACCGTAAGTATCCACGATAATTTTTCGTCCAGTCAATCCCGTATCTCCGTGCGGTCCACCGATAACGAACTTTCCGGTAGGGTTTACGTGATACGTTATCTTATCATCAAAAAGTTTATGAATATCCCCGGTGTACTTGTATTTATCACGGACACGCGGAATGAGAATCGTTTTCACGTCTTCGGCAATTTGCTGCTGCATGGCCGCATCAGCTTTTGAAGCCGCTTCTTTCGTGTTATTTTCGGGACAAATAAACTCATCGTGCTGGGTGGAAATCACAATAGTATCGATGCGCACAGGTGTGCCGTCCTGCGAATATTCAATGGTAACCTGCGATTTGGCATCGGGACGGAGGTAAGGCATCAGCTGCAACTCATTCTTGCGGATGTAAGCCAATTCGCGCAATAAAGCGTGGCTTAAATCCAATGCCAGCGGCATATAGTTGTCCGTTTCGGCAGTGGCGTAACCGAACATCATTCCCTGATCGCCGGCGCCTTGATCCATCGGGTCGGCTTTGCCGTCAACACCCCGGTTTATGTCGTCGGATTGTTCGTGAATGCTCGAAAAGACACCGCACGATTTTGCTTCAAACTGATATTCACTTTTGGTGTAACCAATGCCGGCAATCACCTTGCGCGCCACTTCGGCCACATCAACATATGCGTTTGATTTAACTTCTCCGGCAAGAACAACCTGCCCGGTTGTCACTAACGTTTCGCAAGCTACTTTCGAGTCAGGGTCATAAGCCAGAAACTCATCAAGCAAAGCATCCGATATCTGATCGGCTACTTTATCGGGATGTCCTTCGGACACCGATTCGGAGGTAAAAAAATAGTTCATCTTTTTATAGATTAGAATAGCGTTTATTTATAAACAAGCGGAGAGTGTGAACGTGCAACGGAGAAAATAGGAATGCAGAATTTCGTTTTAGCATTTTTTTCTGTGGTTGCAAGCAGTTCAAATCTGTCCACATTGTTGTTTTCGGGTGCAAAGATAGGGAAAAATTGCCAGATAGTATGTTCACAAAGGTTAAAATGATTTATAGTTTACTATCTTATTGGATTAAGATATCAGAATGCTTACTTTTGCAGGCTAACGAATGATTTTGAATGAAGCTACGACATATTTTTATAACCGTTGTTCTTTCAGGTTGCTTGCTCCCTATCTTTGTTTCTGCTCAAGACAGGGCGTATCCTATTGAAGGAGACGGTATTTTCTCGTTTTTACGTCGATGGAACCGAACTGACACTACCTATGTCCGGGAATTTATCGACCTGAATTCCGAAAAGTTGAATGCACAAGGTGGACTGGAACTCGGCACGGTTTATCTGATTCCACCGCTCCATCCGGGCGATGTGTATCCGGCTCCCGAAACGAATGATCAACCGACAGATCCAAAGATTTTCGGAGAGAAATACAAAGACTTCACACTTGCTTCCGATAACCTGGAAGATGCTTGCTTTTACATTATCAGCGGACACGGCGGGCCTGACCCGGGCGCAGTCACGCGTATCGACGGCAGGGAATTGCACGAAGATGAGTATAACTACGATTTTTCGCTTCGCCTTGCCCGCAACCTGATGATGCACGGCGCAACGGTTTACGTGATTATTCAGGATGAGTACGACGGTATTCGCGATGAACGATTTTTGCCCAACAACAACGGAGAGACCTGTTTGGGCGACCCGATACCAAAATCGCAGATAGACCGGCTGAAACAACGGGTAGAAAAGGTGAATGACCTGTACGCAAGGGACAAAGATAAATTCAGGTATGTCCGCGCCCTTGAAGTACATATCGACAGCCGCAACCCGAAAGAGCAAATCGATCTGTTCCTGTACTATGCCGATAATCCCCAAAGCCGGATGACATCCTACACGTTGCGAAACGAAGTTTTAGAACAATATCGGAAGCACCAACCGAACAGGGGCTTTAACGGCAACGTCAGCCACCGGGATTTGTATATTCTCCGGCAACTTCATCCGCCTGCCATAATGGTTGAAGTCGGCAATTTTCAGAACACGCTCGATCGTAAACGAATCATGGACCCCAATAACCGTCAGGCCATCGCCAACTGGATAACCCATGCATTTATAGAGGATTTTTCTCACAATATCCCCATCTCCGCCAACACTTCCTCCAAATCCATGTCCGGTGTAAAATGAATGGTTTGAAAGCCTAACAATCCGGCAGTGTCGATATTGTGAGCGTTATCATCGATGAACAACGTCTCATCGGGATTTAGGTTAAACCTGTCCAGCAAAATATAGTATAACTTCGGGTCGGGTTTTACGATTTTCTCTTCACCCGACACCACCATTCCTTTCAGGTAGTTGAAAAATCCGTATCGCTCTATGGCCACGGGAATGGTTTCGGCAGACCAATTGGTCAGACCGTATGTGTTGTACTTCTCGCTCAGAGGCTTCACCAACCTGCTGTTTTCGATAATTTCTCCACCCAGCATTTCTGCCCACCGGCCGTAATACATCGCAATTTCGTCTTTGTATGCAGGAAATTCCTGTTGCTTTTCGGCGGTAGCTTCCGCCAATGGACGGCCGGCATCTTGCAGCACGTTCCACTGATAAGTGCAAACATTATTCAAAAAATGCTCCGTCTCTGCCTGATCTTTAAAGATTTTCCTGTACAGATACACGGGATTCCAATCGATTAACACTCCGCCAAAATCGAAAACGATGTTTTTAATTTGTTCCATTATTTTGTTTTAATTGTGATAAAGAAACTGTTTTGAATTTTACGAATTATGGTTGCACTTCTCTCTTTTATACTGTTTTGTGCCCTTTTTCGCGTCTTTAAGCTTTCCTTTCTTTCGCATAGCCCGCTATACGATGCGAAACGAAAGTCCAAATCCATCAAAAAATGACTAAAAAACAGTGTATAAAAAAATTCAAAGCAGTTTTTTAATGCAAAAATAGTGCTTTTTCTTCAATCTCAACGATACGGTAAATCATTTAAGTTTCGTATATCTCAAGTTATATGTTCGCGACTAAATAGTCGTCTGACGATATTTTGCGTATTCAATCACAGCTAAATTCAAGAATGTTGAGTAAAGTCATAAAATTTCAGATAATTTGTTAAAGGAACGATTCTCAAACAATTCATCAAGGATATTTTCCTATTTTTGCAAAGCAAAGAAACAGCTTATATCAAAAAGGCGGAATTAATGTATAAAAAAACTACACTGCTGTTGCTTCTTGCTATCCTGCTGGCTTCCTGCGGAGCAAGAAAACCAGCGGCTGTAACCTCCAGTAAAAAACTTACGGGTACCGGACAAAGTGTCATCGATTACGGGATGAAATACTTGAATAAACCGTACCAATATGCCGGAAAAGGGCCGCACGCGTTCGATTGTTCCGGATTTACCTCGTTTGTTTTCAGGGAATTCGGATACAGGCTCAGCACGAGCTCGGCGGGACAAGACCAGCAGGTGCCCAGCATCAGAAGAAGGGAGGATCTGCAGGTAGGTGATCTAGTCTTCTTTGAGTACCGTGCACATAACGGCAAAGTGGGACACGTGGGCATCGTGAAAGAGTTGCTTCCGAACGGAGAATTCCTGTTCCTTCATGCGTCAACCACCAGCGGGGTTATTGTGTCACGGTCCACCGAACCTTATTACGCATCCCGATACCTGCGCGGCGGAAGAGTTTTACAAGAAAACAATCTATTGGCAATCGCCAAAAAAGTTCCGCAAGAAAAGACGAAACAAGTAAAAACAAACGATAAGCGAAAGAAAGCTTTCTCTCCGGCCAAAACCAAAGAACAGGTTTTTGTGGAGGCTCCCGAAACACAAACGCAGACACAAACACAGATTATCCATTCTTACCCCGCAGATCAGCCGCTTCCCGATCCTGCCCAAAACAGACCAGGCAAAAAAGGAATCGAACGGCCGGCAGTTCAGACAATGATACGTCCCGACACGATATCCATACCGGAACCTGCTGAAACGGAAGATATCGCAAACGACCCCATCTTGCACCAGGTAAAACCGGGTGAAACACTTTACTCCATTTCCCGAAAATACAATTGCTCCGTAGCACAAATAAAAGAATGGAACCCGCAATTGGGAGCGGTTTTAAAGTCGGGAGAGAAACTTACCATAAGGCCCTGAGCAATTTGCGAATTTGAACTCCGGGAAGACAAATATTTTGAGTAATAGCGAATTTTGCGTATTTTTGCACCCTGAAAAAAAAGATAAAAGAGGGATTAATATGATAACTGCAGACCAACTTAAGAATGTGTTGGAGCGCGAGCAAGCGCTGAGGGGGTATCTTTGACATCGATGCAAAGGCCATTCAACTCGAAGAAGAAGAACTAAAAACACAAGCTCCCGATTTCTGGAACGACAATAAGGCTGCCGAAACACAGATGAAAATCGTGCGTGAGTTAAAAGGTTGGCTCAACGCCTACGATAAGGTAAAATCGGCGACCGAGGAATTACAATTGGCCTTTGATTTTGTTAAAGAAGGCATTGTCAGTGAAGAAGAGGTAGATGCCAACTACGCCAAAGCCACGGAACTGATCGAAAACCTGGAACTGAAAAACATGCTCCGCCGCGAAGAGGATCAATTGGGCGCGGTGTTGAAAATAAATGCCGGAGCGGGAGGAACCGAAAGTCAGGACTGGGCATCGATGTTATTCCGCATGTACCAGCGCTGGTGCGAAGACAAAGGATACAAAACCACCGTAACCAACTGGCAGGACGGCGACGATGCCGGAATAAAAACGGCCACCCTACAGGTGGAAGGCGATACAGCCTACGGCTTTTTGAAAAGCGAAAACGGCGTACACCGTTTGGTCAGGGTTTCTCCATATAACGCCCAAGGCAAGCGTATGACATCGTTCGCATCGGTCTTTGTGGTACCGCTGGTGGACGACAGCATTGAGGTTTTTGTAAATCCCGCTAACATTTCGTGGGATACTTTCCGTTCATCGGGAGCAGGCGGGCAGAACGTAAACAAGGTAGAAACAGGTGTGCGGCTGCATTACATATACAAAGACCCGGACACGGGCGAAGAGCAAGAGATTGTCATCGAAAACACCGAGAGCCGGTCACAAATGGGAAATCGTGAAAACGCCATGCGTTTGTTAAAGTCGCAGCTCTACGAAATAGAACTCGAAAAACGCCGGGCAGCACAAGCAGAGATCGAGGCAGGAAAAAAGAAAATCGAATGGGGTTCGCAGATCCGCAGTTATGTTTTCGACGACAGGCGGGTAAAAGACCACCGTACGAATTATCAAACCTCAGACGTCAACGGCGTAATGGACGGTGATTTGGATGATTTCATCAAAGCTTATCTGATGGAGTTTGGAGGAGAAGCGTAAATCTCTTTTTCTATCGAGAGCCCAAACAACGCAAAATCATATTTCACAGGGTCGGCAGCATCCAGTAGCCGGAGGTTTTGGGTGAGCTCCACTGCCGTTTTCCAGTCCGTTTGTTTGCGTGTGACCAAGCCTAGCCAACGGGCAGTCCTATCCACGTGCAGGTCTATGGGGCAAATCAAATCTTCAGGACAGATCTTTTTCCATAAACCAAAATCCACTCCTTTATCATCACAACGCACCATCCAGCGAAGGAACATGTTGAGCCGTTTGCAGGTTGACGTCTTAGCCGGCGACGCAACGTGCTTTCGTGTGCGTCCGGGCGCATGAGGATGGTTGAAAAAGTATTGTCCGAAATGGATCAACGAGCTTTCCATATCCGTAAATCCGGTCTCCGGGATAAAAGCATCTTCCAGGCTCTCATTCTCTTTATAATGCCGATGCAGGAAATCCACGAAGTACAATAAATCGGTATCGTTGAACGTACGATGCTTGAATCCTGACAACTGTTTCAAATCGGATTCGGAGTGGTGTAAAATAAACTCGTACGGCGTTCCGTCGAACCGTTGCGCCAGTTCCATCGATTTTTGGATAATTGTTTTCCGTTGTCCCCAAGCAAACGTGGCAGCAAAAAAGCCCATAATTTCAATGTCCTGCTTCAAGGTGAACTGATGCGGAACAAAGACGGGATCGCTGTCTATAAACGCTGTTGTGTTGTAATAATCAACCTTCCGGTCGAGAAAATATTTCAGGTCTTTCTGTAAAATAAGCATATGCATCGGAATAAATCACAACAAAAGTAATCTTATTTATTAAAAACATCTTAAATTTGCAACGCCCAATCATAATTAAAAACAGTATGTCCATACCAAAAGATATTCGAAAGCTCCTTATTCCAATCCTGTTTTTTTTCTTCACCTCTTCCGGTTTCGCCCAAATAAGTTACGGCGGGCAGCCGCTACCTCTAAATGCCGGCGCATTTAGCCGGACAACACAACCGCTGCAGGTGCCTTTTGTTGAAATGCCATCGTTTGACGTTCAACAAGCTGTGTTACGTTCCGAAGCCGAAGGGAAAAAATTTAAAAGCCTTGAGTTTGCTCACAAGTTTTACGTATTTCTCCGTCCCGATAACTCGGGGACTACTTTCACCACCTTGGATAACATGAAAATTTGGCGGGTAGGAATCCGGTCGAGAAATGCATACTCCCTGAACATTCTTTTTTCGAAGTTCCGGTTACCCGAAGGGGCTAAAGTTTTTGTCTACAACAGCGATCAATCTGAAATTTTAGGTTCATACACCCAGAAAAACAATACCGATTTAAACCTCCTTCCTGTCCAACCCATTGCCGGCGACGAAATTATCGTGGAATACCAGGAGCCGATGAATACCGCATTTAAAGGAGAAATAGAGATAGGCGAAGTCAATCACGATTTTCGCGGGCTTTTCCGTGCTACAGAACCCAGAGACCCCGTGCAGTCCTGCCATCCCAACCTGGTTTGTTATCCCGAAGATATTCAGTCCGGGAGCGGGGTTGTTGCACTTATTATCAACGGGACCACGTATTGTACCGGATCGCTGGTGAACAATTCGGCTAAAGACGGAACCCCGTACCTGCTCACCGCCACGCATTGCATTAACAGGGATTACGATCCGGCCTTTTTAGCAAACCGCAGGTATGATGTGGTTGCCGGAACCATCGTTGCCTTTTTCGGTTATCAATCGCCGGTTTGCAGCAAAGAGATACGCGGACCGCTGCAAATGACCATGGCTTCTGCCGATTCGGTTTTAATCAGCGAACGATACGATATCTCCCTGCTTAAATTCAAACAAATGCCCCTGAAAGAATACCAACCTTACTACCTGGGATGGAACGTGAGTTCTTCGCCACAACCGCCTTTTCATGGTATCCATCACCCGAATGGAGGCGTAAAGAAGGTAGCCGTTGCGAGTAAAGCGCTGGCCATCGGTTCTTTCGATAATCCGAAATACAATATGGAACCTAACGGGCACTGGGCTGTGCGTGAGTGGGACGAAAACAAAGGTTCAACGGAAGGAGGGTCATCCGGCTCTCCTTTACTGGACAAAGACAAAAGGGTATTGGGAGCGCTCACCGGCGGTGAGTCGCAGTGCTCCTCCCCGCGGGGGCCCGACCTCTATTCATCGTTATACAAGGCGTGGAATGTGACGGGATCGTTAGGAAATCCGAATTCATTGAAAAGTTACCTGGATCCGGGAAGTTCCCAATTTCAGCAGATTGACGGATTTAATCCGTATCCGGACCAACCCTATACCCGGAGCTCCAATTACGCTGCCACCGACTCGGTTATTCAATCGTATTATAATTCCGTGCCGATGTGGGCAACCAACAACACGTTTGGATACAATGAGTTTGCTGAAGAGTTCAACGCCTCCGCACCGGCTAAGCTCGAAGGTGTTTTTGTTACTTCACCCATCACCAATAATGCGCTGAACCTGAACATCAGAATAAAGATTTACGCCGACAACAACGGGGCTCCCGGCGCTTTACTGCACGAAGTCCCGCTCAACTACTCGTTCCGTTATTATCAAGCCGGAAGTTTTTACGAAACAGGCCGCGACATGAGAAACAACGTGGAAAACTATGTAAAGTTCCCTGCTCCTGTGAATGTTTCTGGGAAATTCTACATCTCCTATTCCGATGCCAACAACATATCCAATGGATTTTCCCTGTTGAATGTAAAGCCCAGGAAGATAGGATCGGGGATTGCGTCCAGTGCCTGGATGAAAAATGCGACGGGTTGGGTAAGGTCTTCCGAAAACATGGAGAATCCCATCAATACGTCTCTCTTGATCGCGCCTTACGTAATCGGTACGGGACTGACCCCGGTTAATCCGCCACAGGAGGAAGCCAAGATAAAAGCATACTACAGCAAAGCGGAAAACAGAATTTTCATTGAGTCGAACAAAGACCTGATATCGTGGGAAATTTTCTATGTTTCCGGACAAAAAGTTCTTGAAGAAAAGGCTGAAAGCAGTATCAACAGGACCTCCTTTTCAGTGGGCCATCTAGCCAAAGGAATTTATGTAGTGAAGGTTAGCATTAGCGATAAAACAGAAAACCTGAAAGTTTTGGTGAGGTAAAAAATCGATCCGGGACAAATAAACTCTGATAAAATATTGATTATGAAATACTTTATTAAATGCAATAATTGCAATCATTTGAATGAGCTTAAATCGGAATATATGGTATTGTGCGAGGTTTGTGGCACGAAAATGGACAACAATTTTACTCAATGGAGACAACAACATCCGGGTGCCACTTTTGACAACTATTTACAAATGGTTGCCATTGCCGAAAACCAAATACCACCGGAGCCACCAAAGAGGAAAATGGATGTTTTTAAATCTAAATCGCTGAAGAAGAACACACTTATTGTATTAATTACTGTTTTATCGGCTTCTGTTGGAGGATGGTTGGGCAAAGAGGCTGTCGGGGCTGTGAAAAACAGTAAAAAAACCACAACTCAGATATTGGATCGCCAATGGATGAAGAAGGGTTACGGCGAAAAAAACAGCTTAACCCTGGAAAGCCCGTGGGAGTTGAATCCAACATCAAAAATCTCGTTTCCTGAAGAAGTAAAACAAATTATTGAAAAGATCGAAACTTTCGAAAGTCCGGAAAACAAAAACGAGTTTCTTAAGGTTGCTGTTAACATATTAACATATAAACCCCAGGCCGGTGTATTAAATATGCAGGGTGCTGCAGACGGAACGATGAACGGGGTGAAAAATCAACCGGGTATTACTAATTTCTTGTATGACGAACAGCCGTATAGCGTTAATTCAATTCCAGGTTTCATTCAAAAAGGCAGCTACTCCGCAAACGGATTTAATTATGAATTTACCAGTATCGGATTGATAAGAGAATTGGTCTGCTGGCAAATAATGATTATTTTGAAAAAAGATGATAAAACGGCACAAAAAGTAGCTCAACGCATTGTGAAATCCATTTCAATATAGATTTACCCCCTCGTCAGGCCTGCCAGACCCCAAGTCCTCACTCCTCCTCTTCGGAGTAGTTTTCCACCAATACTTCGCGATAATAATTAAAAACGGATGATTGCGAGAGGATCCCCTTATAAACTCCGTCGTCATCAACAACAGGCAAGTTCCATGCTTTGGTGTCTTCAAAGGTGTTCATTACTTTCTCCATCGGCGTATTGATTTTAATCTCTGCCGGTGAACCGACCATAAACTTTTTCACCTTGAAGGTGTCGTAAAGCTCCGGACGAAACATAATGTTCCGGATATCATTCAGCATCACAAGCCCTTGCAACGTGCCGTCATCGTTTACCACCGGAAAGATGTTCCTGTGGCTGTTCGAAATTATTTTCACCATATCGCCAAGTGTCATCTCGGGACGTACAATCGGAATATCGGTTTCCAGCATATCCTCCACCTTAAGAAAAGTAAGTACAGCTTTATCTTTGTGATGCGTGATTAGTTCGCCCCTCTTGGCCAGGCGCATCGCATAAATACTGTGCTTTTCAAAGATCACAATGGTCGCATACGAGCAGGAAGAGACGATCATCAGCGGCAGGAACAGTTCGTATCCCCCGGTAAGTTCAGCTATGAGGAACGTACCGGTAAGCGGGGCGTGCATCACACCCGCCATCACCCCTGCCATGCCCATCAGCGCAAAATTTTCCTGCGGGAGATAAGTCGCAAAACCCAGTTCGTTCATCGTATAAGAATAGATAAAACCCAGGATACAACCCATAAACAAAGTGGGCGCAAATACTCCCCCTGTGCCTCCGCCGCCGTTAGTGGCGCTGGTAGCAAAGGTTTTAAAAAGCAAGATTAATCCCAGAAAAATAACTATGCCCCATCGGCTTTGGACGTTATAAAAGAAACTCTCGTTCAACAGTTCATTAAATTTATGGCCTCCGGCAAGAAGCGTCTCTACGGAATTGTACCCTTCTCCAAACAGCGGAGGGAACAAGAAAATAAGCACACTCAACGTGATGCCGCCTAAAGCAAACCGGGGCCAGGGGCCCAGCCTGGAATACAAATCTTCGCTCCAGCTCATGGTACGGGTGACATAAAGCGACAGAAACCCGCAAATAATTCCCAATAATATTACATAAGGAATCCGCTGAAGAGTAAAAGCTTCCACCTGCGAGTAGGCAAACATGGCATCCGTCCCGGTGAGGATGTACGATACGGTAGTGGCAGTAACGGATGTTACCAACAAGGGCAGTATGGACGACAGCGTCAAATCGAGCAAAAGCACCTCAATAACAAAAAGAATCCCCGCAATAGGAGCCTTGAATATTCCGGCAATAGCGCCCGCGGCGCCACAACCCACAAGCAGCATCAGGTTCCGCTGATCGAGTTTGAAAAAACGCCCCACATTCGATCCGATAGCCGATCCTGTCAGCACAATGGGAGCCTCCGCCCCTACCGATCCGCCAAAGCCTATGGTGATGGAGCTCGCCACCAGCGAGGTGTACATGTTGTGAGGCTTAATCCGGCTTTTTCGTTGCGAGATGGCGAAAAGAATTTTTGTAACCCCGTGGCTGATATCGTCTTTCACGCAATACTTGACAAATAATCCGGCAAGCAGGATTCCGATAATGGGATAAACCAGGTACAAGTAGTTGACGTCGGTTTGCGAAAAATTATTTGTAAGAAACAGCCCTATAAAATGGACGGCCAACTTCAGTAAATAGGCAGCCAACGCCGTAAGGATACCCACAATAAAACAGGCAAACAGCAGGAAGTGGCGCTCCTTGATGTATGTCCTCCGCCAATGGTGGATTTTATTGTAAATTTCTTTGATATCCATTCAATCGAATCACTTTCTGATAATACTAATTGTGCCGTTTTTCGACAGTTTAATGATGCTCGAAGGTTGCGCCTTGCCTTTATCCTTTTGCCGGTAACCGACGATGTAGTCAACGGATTTTTTTATCTCTTCCGATATTTCCCTGAAGTTTGAAGGTGCGGCTTCGCCACTTATGTTGGCCGATGTGGAAACGATGGGTTTACGGAATTGCTTGCAAAGTTCGGCAGAAAAGAACTCCGATGTTATTCTGATTCCTACGGAACCATCCTCAGCGATAAGGTTGGCGGCCAGGTTCCGGGCACCGTCGTAAATAATGGTCAACGGTTTATCGGCAAGGTCAATCAAGTCCCAGGCTATGTCGGGAACTTCAACAACATAAGTTTGCAGTTTTACCGGATTTTCCATCAATACCAGCATCGACTTTGAATCGTCACGCTTTTTTATTTCGTAAACCCGCTTTACGGCATCTTCGTTGGTGGCATCACACCCGATTCCCCAGACCGTGTCGGTGGGATATAAGATCACCCCGCCCTTTCGCAACACTTCGCACGCTCTCTTAATCTCTTCCTGCATACTCTTACCTGTTGATTTTTTGCATCACTATCACATCAGTAAACGACCGGTTTACCGAAATCCACTCTTTTAAAACGGCTGTTCTTTCATAATTTGCTTTTTCGAACAATGCCCTGCTCGGCAAGTTTCCGACGGGAACAAAGGCGTAAAGCTGATGGAGTTTTAAATGGCTGAAAGCGTACTCCTCCATACACGATAACGCCTGCAGGGCATATCCTTTTTCCCGAAAATTTTCGTCCACCAAAATGCCCACTCCGGCCCGGCCGTTCAAGGCATCAAGATCGTATAAATCAATTGTGCCTGCGGGCTTGTTGCTCTCCTTCTCCACAATCATCATCCGAAGTTGCCTGACCTGGTATATATCTTGTTGGGCATCCACAAGATATTGCCGAAGGGCAAACCGGGAAAAAGGGGTTATGGTCGCACCGTTCTGCCACAGCTTAGTGTCGTTTTCCCATTTGTAAAGGATATCCAAATCTTCGGGTTCCAACGGCCTTAAAAAGACGGTATTTCCGATAAAAAAGTCTTTCATTCCACGTTTTTGTCTTCCTGAACAATGTTCTCCAAATCTTGATGAGAGGGTTTACAAAACATATACACAATAAAAGAAATTACCGCAAGCCACATAAAATTGTTATTCCGTGATATGGCGTACAGGAAAATATTCCCCATTGTTACTGTATTCACAATATATATTCTTAAGAGCCAGGCATTTCTGTAACATCTCACCGTTTCATTTTTTTCGGTTCCCTCCGGTATTTTTTTAATTTTATCGGCAAACAGCTTTAAAGCAACGGGGATGGCCAACAACGTTATCCCGATGGCATACATTTCGGCTGTTGTTGTTACGGGAAATGGCGTTCCAAAACTTATGGCCTTAAAAAATACCAGTAAGAAGAGAACTGCCAAAACAACTATACTGAGGTAATAATGCGTGTTTAATTCCTTAATGGTCTTTGTCATTTTAATTTATACGATTCGTCGAATGGTGTTCTGTTCAAAATAGACCTGCCGAGTGTTACCTCATCGGCGTACTCAATCTCATCGCCAACCGATACACCCCGTGCAATAATGCTCACTTTCACATCGTAGGGCTGCAACTTCCTGAAAATATAAAAGTTGGTTGTGTCACCTTCCATGGTTGCACTCAGCGCTAAAATCACCTCTTTCACATCGCCCTGCTTAACACGTTCTTCCAAACTGGTAATTTGCAGATCCGACGGACCAATTCCATCGATGGGTGAAATAATTCCGCCCAACACGTGATATAACCCTTTGAACTGAATAGTATTCTCAATGGCCATCACTTCACGGATGTTCTCTACTACACAAATGGTTGACGCATCCCTCGACCTATCGGAACAGATGCTGCAAACTTCGCTGTCGGAAATATTGTGGCAGCAGGTACAATACTTGATCTCCTGCTTCAGTGTAATCACGGCCCGCGTAAAATCCCCGACCTGGGAATCGTCCTGCCTGATCAGATGCAAAACAAGCCTCAGCGCCGTTTTCCTGCCGATACCGGGTAGTTTTGCAAATTCGTTGACCGCATTTTCTAATAAAACCGATGGGTAAGTAGAGCTCATTTATTGATAAGAATAAGGTTGCAAATATACAAACTATTGGATTATCCGGCAAATGAAATAATTTTCTGTCCTACCCATTGAAACTTACAAATAAACACCTATCTTTGTTCCGAAATTAATTGGAATTTAAAACCACATAACCTTTAAATACAAAACATTAAAAAATTTATTTTTATGAAAATTTACAACTTTAGCGCCGGTCCTTCTATTTTACCGCAGTCAACAATTGAAAATACGGCAGAGGCTGTGAAAAATTTTAACGGAATCGGCCTGTCCATCCTCGAAATCAGTCACCGCTCCAAAGATTTTCAGGCAGTTATTGATGAAGCGGTGGCTCTTTTTAAAGAGCTGTTAGAGATTCCTGAAGGATACTCGGTCCTGTTCCTCGGAGGAGGCGCAAGTATGCAGTTCTGTATGGTTCCCTACAACCTGTTGGAGAAAAAAGCGGCCTACCTGAATACAGGAACCTGGGCAAGCAAAGCACTGAAAGAAGCTAAACTGTTTGGAGAAGTGGTGGAAGTTGCTTCTTCCAAAGAATCGCTTTTTAATTATATCCCAAAAGATTATACTGTTCCCGCGGATGCAGATTATTTTCACATTACCACCAACAACACTATCTACGGAACCGAGATACGGAAAGACCTCGACAGCCCCGTCCCCCTGGTTGCCGACATGTCTTCCGATATTTTCTCCCGTCCGCTCGATGTATCAAAATACGGTTTAATCTATGGTGGCGCACAAAAAAATCTGGCACCTGCCGGCGTAACATTCGTTATTGTGAAGGAAGAACTTTTAGGAAAAGTCACCCGCCCGATCCCGACCATGCTCGACTATCGTACACACATAAAAGAGGGGTCCATGTTCAACACTCCCCCCGTATTGCCTATTTACTCGGCTATGGAAACTCTCCGCTGGCTGAAAGGCCTGGGAGGGGTGGCCGCCATGGAAAAGATCAACCTCGAAAAAGCCGCCGTGTTGTACGATGCTATCGACAGCAGCAAAATCTTCACCGGAACGGCAAAAGAGGAAGACCGCTCCATTATGAACGTTTGCTTCGTGATGAAAGACGAATACAAAGAGCTTGAACCTGTGTTCCAGAAATTTGCTACAGAAAGAGGCATGTCGGGCATAAAAGGACACCGCTCCATCGGAGGGTTCCGCGCGTCGATTTACAATGCAATGCCAAAATCAGGCGTGCAAGCCCTGGTTGACTGCATGAAAGAATTCGAAAGGAACCATTAACCGTTTCTTGTAAAAACCATTAAGTATCGGATAATCACAACCTGTTATCCGGTACTTGGAGAAACTGTTTTGAATCACATACTTATTTAAACCACATCTATTATGAATTTTTTAATTGCAACCGAAAAACCCTTTGCACCAGCTGCAGTTGGACAAATCAGGGAAATTATTGAAAATGCCGGCCATGAAACTGTTTTGTTGGAAAAATACACCGATAAAAACGATCTCCTAAACGCTGTGCATACTGCCGATGCCATGATCGTACGCAGTGACATTGTTGATAAAGAAGTTCTGGATGCTGCCGGGAACCTGAAGATTGTTGTTCGCGCCGGAGCGGGATACGACAACGTTGATCTTAATGCGGCATCCGCCAAAGGCGTTTGCGTGATGAATACACCGGGGCAAAACTCCAATGCCGTGGCCGAACTGGTTTTTGGAATGCTTCTGTACCTTACCCGTTCAGGCTTCGACGGCACTACCGGCTCGGAACTGAAAGGAAAGAAATTAGGCCTTCACGCTTTCGGATACATTGGAAAACTTGTGGCAAAAATTGCCAACGGTTTCGGAATGGAAGTATTTGCTTACTCACCCTCGCTGGCCCGCAATCCCGAAATAGGAAAAGATTATAACGTAACAGGTGTAAAATCACCCGAGGAACTGTATGAGAAAAGTGAAATCATATCGCTCCATATGCCGGCAAACGACCAGACAAGGGGAAGCATCAACTACAATTTATTGAGCAGGCTGCCGCAAAACGGCATAGTTATCAATACCGCACGGAAAGAAGTGATAAACGAAGCCGATATGATACGCATTATGGAAGAACGACCCGGGTTTAAATACGCTACCGATATCAAACCGGTCAATCACGACAAAATGGTACAAAAGTTCGGTAACCGCTATCTGGCATCCGCGAAAAAATGCGGCGCCCAGACCGGGGAGGCTAATGTAAATGCAGGGCTCGCCGCAGCAGAACAAATAGTGAAATTCTTTGCCCACGGGGATGAAACGTTCAGGGTAAACCCGAAACAATAAAGTATTACAACTCCTATCTGGCTTTTTCAATTTTTTAACGATAAAAAAATTGAAAAAGCCATTGTTTGTTACGAGATATTCGTACTTTTGTGTCGTAGCAAATTAATTAATTGAAAAGATATGGAAAAATTAACGCCTCAGGAAGAGAACATCATGCTTCACGTGTGGCAAATTGGAGAGTGTGCCATAAAAGATGTTCACGACAGGCTGGAGGAGCCTAAATTACCTTACACCACCGTGGCCTCGGTATTCAATAACCTTGAGAACAAGGGCTATCTCAACAAATCGCGTTCCGGTCACATGAAGGTTTTCACCCCTAAGATATCGGAAGCCTCCTACAAAAGACATTTTCTGTCGGGGGTAGTAAAGAGTTATTTTGATAATTCATACAAGGAACTGGTATCGTTTTTCGCCAAGGAGCAGAAAATTTCCACCGAGGAGCTGGAAGAGATTATCCGTCTGATAGAGAAAAAACAGACAGTCAGATAACAGATGTTACACTTTTTAGTCTGAAATCTGAAATCTGAAATCCAACATCAAAAAACGCAAAATGGAAACACTTATTGCCTACATCATCAAAGTAAACATTGCACTGATATTTTTTTATCTGCTGTATATCGTTTTTTTGAAAAAAGATACATTTTTTGTTTTCCGTCGCTATTTTCTCTTGGTAGCGATAGTGTTTTCATTTGTTTATCCGTTTGCGACGGTATCGGCGTGGGGAAATATTATTTCATTTGAAAAACCACAGAAGCACATCACTCAGGTAATGGTGGAAGAACCTGCTTCCGCGGTTGTTTTGGCAGACGAAGTTCAAGTGGCAGAACCTGTTAACAAGATCAATATTAACTGGTGGCAGGCTTTACTTTTCACATTATCCGCAGGATTAGTTTTTTTCTTCGCTCGTTTTATCTGGCAACTGGCCAGTATTTTGCGGATAAAGAGCCAGGGTATCCAAAAGAATATCGATGGTATCCGGGTGTTCGACTTACACGATGAAATAACGCCGTTCTCCTTCTTCGGATGGATTTTTATCCATACCGATTCACACTCCGATGCCGAAATAAAACAGATACTTCTGCACGAACAGACACACGCCCGCCAATGGCATTCAGCAGATATTTTGCTGATGGAGTTGCTCTGTGTGTTTTTCTGGTGGAACCCGATCGTTTGGCTGATGAAGCGGGAAACAGGCATCAACCTGGAGTACCTGGCCGATAACGGCGTCTTGCGACACGGCGTAAACAGCCGTGATTATCAATACCACCTTTTGCGGTTAACCTACCACCAAAATGTAGCACAAATAGTCAATAACTTTAATGTATCTCAATTAAAACAACGTATCACGATGATGAACAAGACCAAATCGCCGGTACAAAAGCTGGCAAAGTATTTAATCGCACTGCCGCTGGCGCTTCTTTTAGTGGCAGGCAACAGCGTTTACGCGCAAAATCAAAAAGGGGATGAAATCTTTACAGAAGTGGAGAAATATCCCGAATTCCCAGGTGGGAATCAGGCATTTATGAAGTTTCTTGCCGACGGGATCAAATATCCGGTTAAGGCGCTTGAAAATGACGAACAAGGTAGAGTTGTCTCCAACTTCGTGGTAGAGAAAGACGGAAGTATCTCCAACATAAAAGTAATAAAAGGTGTTACCGCAGCACTTGACACCGAAGCCGTAAGGTTGTTGAATTCCATGCCCCGCTGGAAACCCGGAGAACATCGTAATCAACCGGCCAGGGTGCGATTTACACTGCCGGTCGTGTTCAGGTTGGAAGGTGAAAATCTGGCGCCCGCCAAAAGCCCCGCATCGCCAATTTCTGCCGATGTCCATGAAAAGGGGAAAATGCTTGACGAAGTTGTAGTTGTTGCATATGGTAAGCATAACACATATATTCCTCCATCACCTCCATTGCCGGGCAGAGACAATGCTGAATCAAACGGTAACGAGCTCTTTATTGTGGTGGAAGTTCAGCCTCAATATCCCGGGGGAAACGAGGCGATGAAGAAATTTATATCGGAGAACCTGCAATATCCGAAAATTGCACAAGAGAACGGAATTCAAGGGCGTGTAATCACTCAGTTTATTGTTGAAAAGGACGGAAGCCTTTCCGATATTCAAATTGTTCGCGGGGTTGATCCTTCGTTGGATAAAGAAGCCGTTCGTCTCATCGGTTCGATGCCCGCATGGATTCCGGGGACACAGCGTGGAAATAAAGTAAGGGTAAAATATACGTTGCCGGTTGTTTTCCGGTTGCAGTCATCAACTCCTCCGCCACCTCCTCCGCCACCTCCTGCTTACACAAAGAGTAGCGAAGAACTAAAAAACACAAATGAGGTTTTTATAGTTGTGGAAAAAGAACCCGAATTTTCCGGTGGGAACGCTGCCATGATGAAATTCCTGAGCGATAATATAAAATATCCGGTGGAAGCACAGGAGAAAAAAATTCAGGGACGCGTAATTATCAATTTTGTAGTGGAAAAGGACGGGAGCCTCTCCGACTTTAAGGTAGTGCGAGGCATTGACCCGTTGCTAGATGAAGAGGCTATACGGGTATTGAAAGCCATGCCCAACTGGCAACCCGGAATGCAAAGAGGGGAGAATGTACGGGTAAGATTCACGTTGCCCGTAACTTTCAACTTACAAAAGTAAAAACCAAACAGATGCCGGGCAAGCAATAGAATTAATGCCATTGTTGTAATGGGCTACGGCAAAAAGAAATAATCAATCCTGTTGTTGCCTATCCCGAGAATCGGAGAAAGCGTACAGAGTGGCTTTCTCCGGTTTTATCACTTAAAGTAAATTTCTTATTGGCGTTTTTTGTTTTACAAGTTTTTTCCTAACTTTGTCAAATTCAACTTAAAGCAAACAGATTATGCCTGATTACAAACAACTGATAACTATCGAACCCGGGAAACGGGGCGGCAAGCCTTGCATAAGAGGGATGAGGATAACCGTTGGTGATATTCTTGGCTGGCTGGCTTCGGGAATGGATATAAAGGAAATTTTAACCGAATACAATGAACTTACCGAAACAGATATAAGAGCAGCACTTGCTTATGCTGCTGACAAAGAAAATAATGTTCATTTAATTGCGGTATGAAACTGCTGTTTGATCAAAACATTTCCCACAGGATACTCAACTTCCTGGTCGAAGAATATTCTTCCTCTTCAACCGTTAAGCAAGAAAATCTAATGAATGCTTCGGACAAAGAAATTTGGGAATATGCAAAAGGTAACAGCTATACTATTATTACACAAGATGCTGACTTTAACGATTTGAATTCTTTTTACGGATTTCCTCCAAAAATCATTTGGCTTCGTGCCGGTAATCTTACTACTCAAGCAATTGCGAGGTTACTGAATGATTATCAGAAAGAAGTAAAAGAATTTATTGAAAACGGGAAACAGGGTTGCTTAGAAATATTGGAACTGAAAAGATAATTTCTAATCTATCCAGTAGCTTTCTCCGGTTTTATCACTTAAACCATCACTTATGAAAACCAGGTTTATAATTTCAGTTGTTCTGATAATAACATCGATTTTCGCATCGGCACAAGAGTTGACAGCGCAGGATTTAATGAAGCAATACCGTTACCTGGAAGCCATAGAGTGGCTTGACAATCAACCTACGACTATCGAAAACTTGTTGCTCAAAGCATCGTGCCACGAAAAACTCTATGACTTTGCCGATGCTCTTGCCGTTTACGAAAAATTGTTACATGCTAATCCCACCGATATTGATCTTATAATTTCTACTGCCGAATGTGCATCTCAGGCCGGAAACACGGAACAATCGTTGCAATACTGGATTAAAGCCGATAGTTTATCGCCCGCGAACCTGTTTTTCCAAACCAAAAAAGCGATGGCCTATTACCGTAACAGCAACTGGAAAGAGACCATCGAAAGTTCACAAACGGTTTTTCAAACCGATTCGGTACCACTGCTTCTTCGAATGACAGGCGATGCCTATCAAAACCTAAACGATCCCATCTGGGCAAACTATTTTTACACAAAAGCGATAGAAAAAAATCCATCCGATTATATTTCGCTCAGCCGGATATGCGAATATTTTTACGCCATGCAAGAAGATGGTTACGACACGGTAGTGTTTATGACCGAAAAGTACCTGAACGAAATTAACCCGAATCAAACCATCATCGGGCAACTTAACGGAATGGCAAATTACTCGAGTGGAAATTTCGACAAAGCCATCGACCGGTTAAAAGCAAACGTGGAATTAGGCGACAGTTCATACACCACCACCTATTTCCTAGGGATGAGCAATTACGCTAAAAAATGGTTTTATGAAGCCGTGAAGTGCCTCGATATGGCTTACGAACGTGAACGTAACCGCAAGAATGTGAATCTGTATTACTATTACGGAACAGCGCTCGGGCAAACGAAAAATCAGAAAAAAGCAGTGGAAGTGTTGCAACAAGGCATGGACGTAATAGATGAAATGTCGGAAAAGTTATTCGATTTCGATATTTCCATGGCCGAAACTTACCGGCAAACGAACAGTCCGAAAGCCATAGAATATTACCTGTCCGCATATAAACGTCAACCGGATCAGCACCGGCTTTTGTACAACGTTGCCCATGTTTACGATACGATGGAAGATTACAAAAAAGCCATCGCCACTTACGAAAGATATTTGAAAACCGCCCCTCAAGGACTCAATCTCAACAGTGATACCCTTGCAGAAGGTGAAAAAATGGACCCAAGAAATTTTTATTACATACTCAGTTTCAGACGTATAAAAGAATTACAGGAAAAGCTGTTTATGCAATCGGGGAAGAAGCAATAAAGACAACCAACCTCAATTAAACAGATCGTCAATTCCTTCACTCTTCTCTATCGGATCTTCTTTGAGGTAGAAATCGGATGAATAGCGCTGTGTATCGTAGCAGGGCTGGAAATCCGCGGGGATATCGAATTTGCCGTCATCCGTATATTTCAGTTCAGGATCAGCATACATCCGTTGGTAGAATAACCCGTGGATGGGCAGCGCAGCAGCAGCTCCCTGTCCGTAAGCCATACGGTCGAAGTGAATGGAAGGTTCCTCACCGCCCACCCAGGCCGAAGCTACAATCTCGGGCGTAAACGACATAAACCACGCATCGGAATTATTGTTGGTTGTACCGGTTTTGGCGCCCATCTCACCTTTCAGGTTGTATAAACGGCGTAACCGGCTTCCGGTGCCTCCATCCACCACGGCTTTGAGCATATCAAGCATTTTGTAGGAAGTGGTTTCACTGAAAATTTCCTGCATCCTGGGAACAAAGTTGGCCACCACGTTCCCGTAAGAATCCTCGATCCGGGTAACCAGTAGCGGTTCCACGCGAATTCCTCGATTAACAAATGCCGTGTAAGCGCCGGCCATTTCATAAACCGAGGCATCGTTTGGCCCTAACGCCAACGAAACAACCGGATCGGCCGGGGTTTTCAACCCAAAAGATTTCAGCATCCGGGCAAACGCGTAGGGAGAAAACAAGCTCATCAGATAAGCGGTTACCCAGTTATCTGAGTTTTGCAACCCCCATTTTATGGTCACAAAACTCCCGATTGCCCCTCTGGTATTGCGCGGCGTCCAAGGTTGCCCCGTCTCGGTAATGAGGGTAATCGGCCCGTGGATCATTCCGTCGCAGGGGCTCAGCCCTTCTTCCATGGCCAACGTGTAGAGATACGGCTTAATGGTTGAGCCGATCTGCCGTTTTCCGCTACTGACCATATCGTATTTGAAATGCGCGAAATTGGGGCCTCCCACGTATGCTTTCACGTGCCCCGTAACCGGGTTCATCGCCATAAATCCGGCTCTTAAAAAGCCCTTATGGTATCGGATAGAATCCCACGGTGTCATAACGGTGTCTATATCGCCTTTCCAGGAGAAAACCTTCATCTCCACCGGAGTATCTTTAAAATTGCTCAGGATTTTTTCATCACTCCAGTTCTGTTTCTTTAAAATTCGATATCGGTCGGTCTGCCTCATGGCTGTCTGCATAAGCTTTTCGGCATCGTTAGCTACACTGTTGGAGTACGGAGCATATTTTTTACCTTGTTTTTCGGCTGTAAACTGAGGTTGCAGGGTTTGCCCCAAATGTTCCTGAACAGCCTGTTCGGCATATTTCTGCATTCGGGAGTCAATAGTTGAGTAAATCTTCAACCCATCTGTATAAATGTTGTAATTTGAGCCATCGGGTTTTTTATTTTTATTGCACCAACCGTATAACGGATCATTCTCCCACGAAAGAGAATCTTCAGTAAACTGCTGTCCTTGCCAAGATGCATAGTTTTTCCTTTCGGGTCTCACCGCCATCATCACTTTAGCCAAATGCTGGCGGTAATAAGGTGCGGGAATAGAAATGTGGTCGGCACGATTAAAATCCAATTCGATAGGAAGCTTCTTCAGTGAATCGGCCTCCTGCGATGTCAGGTATCCGGATTTTCTCATCTGGTCAAGTACTACGTCGCGACGGTCTTTTGTCACTTCTTCCCTTCTGACGGGATTATAAAGCGATGAATTCTTCAGCATTCCCACCAGCATGGCCGATTCTTGTATATTCAAATCGATGGGACGTTTTTTAAAATAAGTATGTGCTGCCAATTCAATTCCTATCGCATTGTAGTTGAAATCGTATTTATTGAGGTAAAGGTTGATGATCTCATCTTTGGTGTAAAAACGCTCCAGCTTTGTAGCGATCACCCACTCGATGGGTTTCTGAAATATACGTTGAAGTTTATTGTTGGCTTTTGGAGAATAGAGCAACTTCGCCAGCTGCTGGGTGATGGTACTCCCCCCCCCACTACTTTCATTCTGAAGCAAAAGTGTTTTAAAAACAGCCCTTCCCAAACCGATAAAATCAATTCCAGAATGGGTATAGTACCGCCGGTCTTCAGTAGCAACAAGTGCATCAATAAGGTGTGGCGACAATTCGCTGTAGTCCACCAAAATACGGTTTTCGTCGCTTTGCGAATAGGTAAACAACAGTTGATCGTCCGACGAGATAACTTGCGATGCGTATTTGTCAATCGGATTTTCCATCTCATCGATACGCGGCAGATACCCAATCAATCCCGACGACATCAGTAAGAATACCACAACGCTTACGGCAATAAAAATAAAGAACAATCGCCATAACCATTTGACAATATCGTTTTTGGGCGGTATTTTTTTATTTGTTTTTTTATTCGACTTCGATTTTTTCCCCATAGTTAATTTGAAACCGATTAGTTTTTGATTTTGACAGATTTTGCCACAAAATTACACAAAACAGTTGAGAAATTGTTTTGAATTTTACGAATTATAGTTGTACTTCTCTCTTTTATGCTGTTTTATGTTCTTTTTCGCGTCTTTTAACTTTCCTTTCTTCCGTATAGCCCGCTATACGATGCGAAACAAAAGTCCAAATCCATCAAAAAATGACTAAAAAACAGTGTATAAAAAAATTCAAAACAGTTTCTGAATATGTGGCCAGAAATGGTATTAAAAAATGTAGAGACGGTGCGGGCACCGCCTCTACAAACAGATCGGATGGATATTATATTACAGTCCGCTAAAATCAACGCCTTCGAAAACAAGCGACGGAATACGCCACGAAGAATCTAATCGCGGATCATTTCCGGTTTCGGCGAGTGAGCTCCACAACGTAATTGCATTTCCGGTGATATTCATTTCGGAAAGGGGCATGGTGAGTTTACCGTTTTCGATAAGGAAACCCTCAATCCCGTACGAAAAATCTCCTGTTGAACTGTTGCTGTTTCCTCCGTTGAAGCCGGTAACAAGAATGCCATGATTTACATCGGCAACCAAACCGTTCAGATCTTTATTGCCAGTTTGCATGACCAAAACGGATGGGTTGGCGATTGTTGGCTTCACATCCATTTTTTTGGCATTGTACGTATCAATGTAATATGTTTTAAGCACGCCTTTATCAAAAACACTGAGGCGCTCTGTCGCTACGCCTTCGTTATCGAAATACCGTGCTCCCGACGCACCAACAAGATGCGGCTCATCCAAAAGTGTAAACTTATCACTACCCACTTTCTGCCCAAGCTTGTCCAACAGGAATGAGTTTTTCTGTTGCAGGGCAGAGCCAAAAATGGCGCTCAGCATCGGACGGAGCAGTTGTCCCGAATTCATCGGATCAACAACCATGGTATATTTGCCCGACTTCGTTTTTTTCTGCCCGATTTTCTGCAGCGTGCGTTTTAATGCCTTTTGTCCTACTCCTTCCTTTATCAGCTTATCGAGATAAAGCGACGATTCGTACCAATAAGACGACGGGCGGGCTTCGCCCTCACCTTTTACGGCAACACTTGCCGAAAGCGAATACCACGAATTTTGAGTCTCACCCTCAAATCCGTTGCTGGTTATCTGATAACTAAAGCTATCTCCATCGCCATACGATGACTCCACCGAAATTATTCGCGGGTCCTTGCCCATCGCCTCTTCGGCAATAGCCTTTGCCAAGGCAACCTTATCGTCCGGATTTACAGCGTTGAATTGCGGATCCAACAGTTGCAGGCCGGGTTTGCCGCCTTTGTAGTAACGCGAAGCATCAGGAAGTACGCGCGCTTCGTCTTTAGCGAGGTATCGTGTGGAATCTATTCCGTTTTTGATAAATGCCTCCAGCTCTTTTTTATCTAACCGGTTGGAGGAATATGTTCCGTAACGTCCGTCAACGTAAAGGAACAAACTCATTCTGCTTTCCGATGCTTGTTGCAGTTTGTCCATCTTGGCATCACGAAGGTCAAAGGATGTGTTCGAACCCGCGTATAGTGTTACTTTTGCTGCCTGGCAACCGTTCTTCAGGGCATAGTCCATTGCCCATTGTGCCAATTTTTTATTTTCATTTGATATCATGACTCTCCTCCCACTGTTAATTTACTTACTAATGCCGAAGGCATCCCACAGGTTACCGGACACGATTGTCCGTCTTTTCCACAAGTCCACGTTCCATTATCAATTTTGTCGTTGTCGGCCACCATCGTAATATCAGCCAATGCTTTTGGTCCATTGCCGATGATATTAATATCCTTGATGGGCTGGGTTAATTTTCCATTTTCGATAAGGTAGCCCAACTTTACAAAGAACGTAAAATCACCTGCACCAATTTGTACTTGTCCGTTAGTGAATTGATTCACAAAAATGCCGTTCTTTACCGAAGCGATGATATCGGATTCCTTCATATTGCCAGCTTCCATATACGTTGCACGCATGCGCGGGATAGGCATATTCCGGAACGATTCGCGGCGGCCATTTCCGGTGGAAGGGATCCCGTAATGTTTCGCACTGATGCGGTCGTGCAAATAACTGGTCAGGATGCCGTCTTTCACAATGTATGTTTTCTGCCCGTATATGCCTTCATCATCTATGTTCACCGATCCGCGATTGAACGGGATGGTCCCGTCGTCCACCACACTGATGTGTTCATTACAGATTTTTTTGTTGAGCTGCTCGGAGAAAATGGAAACGTTTTTCCGGTTAAAATCGGCTTCAAAAGCGTGTCCGATAGCCTCATGCAACAAAATCCCCGATCCGCCCGATCCCATAACAACCGGCATTTCACCCCCTTTGGGCTTGATGGCTTTGAACAAGATGGAGGTGTTTTCTACTGCTTCGCGAGCGATTATATCGATCATGTCATCCGACAGGAACTCGAATCCTTTCCGGTAAGCCCTTGCCGAATAGCTGTTCTCAAATTTCCCGTTCTCTTCCATAATACAAACCGCACCCAATGTTACCATCGGACGATAATCGTAATAACTCACCCCTTCGGAGTTGCAAAACAATATGTGCGAGGTGCTGTCGTTGAGCGATGCCGATACTTTTTGTACCCGTTTATCGAGTGCAAAAATCTTGTCGTTCAATTTTTGCAGATAGGGTGTTTTTTCTTTCAGGAGCACCCCTTCCCAGGGGGTAGAAATAGCGTAATAATTGGTTTTCAACTGCTTATCCGTCAGCGAAACCGATTTCGTTTTCGCACTGCTGTTGGCAATCCGCGCAGCCGTCCGGGCAGCTTTCAACATCTCTTCGAGAGAGATATTCTCAATATACGCATATCCGGTCTGGTCACCTGAAAGTACACGTACGCCCATTCCAAAATCAATATTGGAACTGCTCCGGTTTACTGCACCGTCTTGCAGCCCCACACTGTTGTTAAACGTATGCTCGAAAAACAAATCGGCATAGTCGCCGCCTTTCTCCAGCGCCACCGTCAGCGTTTTACGAATATCGGCATTACTTACGCCGAAATACTGCATAGCCGACAAGACCGGCGTGGATTTTTCATCTTCAGTTAAAACTGAAGCGAACGTGGGTGTAGCCACTGCCCCGGCGAGGGCAAGGCTGCCTGTTCTGATAAAATTTCGTCTGTCCATAAAGTAGATTTTTCGGAAATATAAATGTATTAATAAAGAACCAAGAATCAAGAATAAAGAATAAAGAATAAAGAACAAAGAGCAAAGAGCAAAGAGCAAAGAGCAAAGAGCAAAGAGCAAAGAACTAAAAACTAAAAACTAAAAACTTTAAACCCTGAACTTCGTTCTTTGTTCTGAACATGTTGTAAAAGTACACAATAATTTATTATTAGACGCAAACAATAGGGATTTCATTACATCTGGGTTAGTTTTACTATATTGCAGGTTTTGCCTCCAAGCCGGTTAAACACCTGAAAATTACCGTTCTTATTCTATCGTTTCCGTGGAACAGCATACTTGAGAAGAGTTCAAACAACCTTGACGCTACAGTACTCTTCAGCAGTTTTTGTTTTTGGTAATCCGGTGTGAAATGCCTATATTTGCTTTTATTTCAGCAAACCCATACACTCAAAATTCTAATTCAGATGTTCCGGAAACTAGTCGCCATTGAGCCCATCAGTTTGATTCCTTCTGCAGAAAAAAAACTGCATGTATTTGCAAAAGAGGTCATCTTCTACCCCGATATTCCAAAGGATGATCAGGAGATCGCAGCACGCATTGGTGATGCCGACGCGGTATTACTAAGTTATACTTCCCGCCTTGGGAAAAAAGCGTTGGAGCAATGTCCTGATGTAAAATACATCGGCATGTGCTGCTCCCTCTACTCTCCCGAAAGCGCCAACGTGGACATCCGTTATGCCGACAGCAGAGGAATTACCGTTACAGGTATCCGTGACTATGGCGATGAAGGTGTCATAGAATATGTGATCAGCGAGTTAGTGCGTTGTTTGCACGGATTCGGACAGGAACCCTGGGACGGCATGCCCCGGGAAATCACGGGGCTTAAAGCAGGTATCGTAGGTCTTGGAAAGTCGGGAGGCATGATTGCCGATGCGCTCAGCTTCTTTGGAGCAGAGATATCTTATTTTGCCAGGAGTGAGAAAGCTGAAGCCGGAGCAAAAGGGTACCGTTTTCTTCCGTTAGATGAACTGCTCGAAGAGAGCGAAGCAGTCTTTTGTTGCCTCAATAAAAATACGGTCTTGTTACAGGAGGCCCAATTTGAAAAGCTGGGTAATAAAAAGATGCTATTCAATACCGGGCTCTCCCCCGCATGGGATGAAGCCTCTTTCCTGAAATGGCTTGAAGGCGATAATCTATGTTTTTGCGACACAGTAGAGGCGCTTGGAGGAGAATACCTCCTCAATCATTCAAAAGTACGCTGCATGCAGGTATCTACCGGACGTACCCGCCAGGCTTTCGACCGTCTAAGCGAAAAAGTGCTCAAAAACCTTTCCGGTTACACCGGTATCAAAATACAATAGGAGAATCGATATTCTGCAAGGTGCTTACCACCGACCAAGCGGCAATTTCGGGCGTGGCGCTAAAGACATCTACCACTGCATGCACCTGATCGTTCTTTATTTCCACCCGCTGCCTGTCGCCCGTAAAATCGGGAGTCGACTCCATGGTCACTTGTAAGTTCTCCGACCCAACAGTTGCCAGTGAAGCAGCCACCGCCACATTCAAACCTGTGGGGAACGTCTCAATCGCTTCACTGGCCGTTCCGGAGAAGATCACCTTGTTATTTGTCTCCATCTCAGGAGTATAAAAAGGTGAATTTCTGAGCGCCTTTACCCCTTTTACATTCAGGAATCCGGCAGACGCATTTCCCATAAGGGAGGCTGTTCTAAGCACATCAAATCCGCCCGTAGCACCGGAAGCAATATAAACACGCGCTCCATGGTCTATGGCGGTTTTCTTCACTTCCTCGTAAAAACAGGTATCGGCCAAAGCCCCAATAGATAATGTAACGATAGATGTACCGTTTTTAAGTGTCGGCAGAGCCAGCTCCCTCATTGCTGCCGGGGATGCAGCCTCTACCAGAAAATCGGGTTTCAAGGCAAGCAACTCTTCCAGCGAGGTACAAGCCCTACATCCACTCCCCTGCTTCTTCATCCTGGTGGCAAGACGTTCCGCATTTGCCGCCGTCCTCGAATAGACACCTATCAGATTATAGGTGGGCAATAAGCCTTTCAATAGTGCATCTGCAACAATATCTGCAAGATAACCACATCCAACAATCACTAAATTTCTCATGCAGGCAAAGATACGTTCTTTTGATTAAACTTCAAAAGCAACCCTTCCGGTATAAACATAAAATAAAAACAGTTTTTCTTTATTCAAACATTTTTGCTTAATTTGTACTCCCAATTATTAAGAAAATTTTACAAACAAGTGAAAACAGCTAAAGACATCGCGTCCATTTATACTTTCTACGTGGACGATTTGTACACGTATGCCCTCTATCTCGGTTTTGAGAAAGGGATTATTATGGATGCCATTCACGATGTTTTTTGTAAATTCGCGGCCGATGAACAGCTGCTTCAGAATGTTTCAAACGTAAAATTCTATCTTTTTAAATCGCTGAAGAACAGGCTGTATGATATTTACAAAACCCAAAAAGAACACATTGGGTTATCTGCAATCGACATGCAGGAAGCACCTTTCAATATCCAGGTCACCATCGAAGATAAGCTGATCGACAAAGAAGAACAGCTACAGATAAAAAATCAGCTATCGGAAATGCTTGACAGCCTTACCGAACGTCAACGCGAAGTTGTTTATTTGCGTTATGTCCAGGAATACGATTATACGCAAATTTCTGATTTACTGAACATAAGCATTCACGGATGCCGGAAACTCCTCTCGAAAGCCATGCAGAACCTACGCGAAAAATACGGCGCACTCATTTTCCTGTTTCTCCTTTCTTAACCTCAAAATGTTAAAATTATAAGATTTTACAGAAATCGGGGGATAAATTTTTCTTTTTATCGTCTATTTATTAAACGCGATTCTACAATGCCGAATTATACACGATATACCGATTTTTTAAAAGACAAGCAATTTATCCAATGGCAATTGGCTCCCGATGAAATATTGGATGCCCATTGGAAAGATTTTATTGAAACAAATCCGGGTTTGAATGAAGAACTTCAGCAAGCCATTGATTATCTGAAAACAACCGGATTGAACAAAAGCACGTTAGGCGAAACTGAACGGTCGCGTTTGCTTAATAAAATTCAATCTACCATTGAACGGTCGGCAAAAAGAACAAAGATCCGCCGGATTATCCAACTCTCCGTTGCTTCATGCGCTGCAATTATCCTGCTTATTATTGGATTAAACCTTTTCCTTTCTCAGGAAAAAGAGATTCAACCTTCACCGGAACAGGAACTTATAGTTGGGAATCTATTGAATAATGAGGATATTCAACTGATTACGGACGAAGAATCGTTGTCGTTCCAAAACGACGTACAAGTAAAGTTCGATAAAAGTGGAAAAGCAAAAATCACCCAAGGCGGAAGCGAAGGGAAAGCGGTCGAACTGACTAAAAGCAAGCAGAATACCCTCATCGTCCCCTACGGAAAACGCTCCACACTCACTCTTTCCGACGGAAGCAAAGTGTGGCTCAATTCCGGTTCGGTATTGGAGTTTCCGGCACAATTCAGCGGTAAGAAACGAGAAATATACCTGACATCGGGAGAAATGTATATCGAAGTAGCCCATGATAAGGAAAAACCGTTCTACGTACAGACCGGCAATTTCAATGTAAAGGTATATGGAACTAAATTTAATATTTCGAATTACTCCGGTTCAATGCAATCGGTCGTATTGGTAGAAGGTCGGGTAAGCCTGAGACCTACAAATAAACAGGAAACTTTTTTATCGCCCAACGAGCAGGCCGTTTATTCCGACAACGGAATATTCAACACGCAAAAAGTAGATGTGAACCAATTCATCAGCTGGAAAAACGGCTATCTCACTTTCGAGAAAACCCCAATGACCGAGGTATTGCAACAGATTGGCAGATATTATAATCTTTCATTCGATTTTGATCAGGATGTAAATCTTCAAAAAAGAACCTGTACCGGAAAAATCTATCTGTCTGATAACCTGGATAACGTAATGACCACAGTTGGCCTACTTTCATCCACAAAATACACAAAAAACGACAATCAAATATTTATCACTCACGAACCCAATTAAACGAAGGAGCCTATGAACAAATATAAATGATGTTAACGAAAAACAAAAAGCCGGACGATACCGCAAATACCGTCCGGCCAGATTGAATTTAATTACCCAAATTATTAATAATTAAAATCGTACAAAGATATGAATAAAAATTCTATTGGGAAGAAAAAAAATACCAATAATTTCAAACAGGTGCTAAAGATCATGAAAACAACACTGTTTTTGCTGTTTTGTAGCATAATGTTTTCTCAAGCGACATCAAGCTATTCACAAACTTTTACTTTCAACATAAAGTCCTCATCAATAAGGGAAGTATGCAGAGAGATTGAGAGAAACAGTGACTATATCTTTGTTTTTTCAGACAATAGCGAAAAACTTATTGATAAAAGAATAGATGTTAAAATCGAATCAGAGAATGTGACAGAAGTATTGAATACTGTCCTTTCTAAAACCGGACTTACCTACAAAATCTTGGATAAACAGATTGTCGTATTTGAATCGAAAGAGATTACTCCAATCAAAAATATTGAACCATTAATTTCCATCAATATACAACAACAAACAAAAAAGCAAATTACCGGAAAAGTTGTAGATGTGCGAGGTGAACCCGTAATCGGAGCTAACATTGTGGAAGTAGGAACTACAAACGGTACGGTTACTGATATTTATGGAAACTTCACTTTAAGAGTTGAGCAAAATGCCGTACTACATATTTCATATATCGGATATCTGTCACAGGATATTAAAGCATCGGGAAAAAGCTCTTTCAATATTGTTTTGGAAGAAGATACAAAAGCGCTGGAAGAACTGGTTGTAGTAGGTTATGGGACACAAAATAAGGTAACAATAACCGGATCAATTTCCACAATTTCCACAAAAGAATTGACACAAAGCCCTGTTTCCAATATAAGCAATGCTTTAGCTGGACGTTTGCCCGGCCTTCTTTCTGTTCAAAGAAGCGGACAACCCGGGTCAGATCAATCTACCCTCAGAATCAGAGGCGTTAGCAGTTTCTCAGGGACACAGGAGCCCTTGGTCATAGTAGATGGTATTGAAGGTGTAAATTACAACGTAATTGACCCCAACGAAATTGAAAGTGTCTCTATCTTGAAAGATGCCTCTGCAACAGCCGTATATGGTGTTAGAGGGGCGAACGGCGTCATGATCATTACTACCAAAAGGGGACAAGCTGGTGCTCCACGAGTTAGCTATTCATATGAGTATGCAGTTCAAAAGTTCAGTGATGTAAGGCACAGTATGAATGCTGCTGATTATGCCACACATTACAACCTTGCCCAATCATACGATGGCTACATTACCGGCGCCTATAATCCCTATTTTTCTGATGAAGTTATTAATAAATTCAAGACTCACGAAGACCCCATTTTTTATCCCGATGTGGACTGGTTTGCATATATGTTTGATAAGACTAGTGGACAACAACGGCATAATTTTAATATAAATGGCGGTACCCAAAAGATCAAATATTTTGTTTCTTTAGGATATTTCACACAGGATGGGTTAATAAAGCATACAAAAACGATTACTGATTATGATGCTGGGATCAAATTCGACAGATATAACATTCGGTCCAACTTCGATTTTAACATCACGGATCGACTCTCATTGAATGCCGATATATCTTCTCAGATTGAGGATAGATCGGGGACCAATACGCCTGTTACAAGATTATTTGAACAAGTATGGAGATCAAATCCAATGGATGCACCTAAGCTTGAAGACACAGGAGGGAGGTATGTAGTATTGGATACAAAAATGGACCCCGGAAATCCCATAGACTATTTAATAAGTTATGGTTATAAAAGAGACTACAGTAATTATTTAAACGGTTCTGTCCGATTAAATTATAAGTTAGACAAACTTACTAAAGGGTTATCAATACGCGGTTTGGTCTCTTATAATAATTATTACCAACAGGCACAATATTATTCAAAAAACAAAGAATCATACAAAGCGGTAAGATTGGGGGACGGGACGATTAACTATATCCCGATAACAGAACCGTCACCATATGGATTTAGCGAATCAATGAGCAAAAACAGAAAGATTTATTTTGAAACAGCTCTAGACTACAATCGTAAATTTGGGCTCCATAATGTAGCGGGATTGTTGCTTTATAATCAAAGTAAGTTCTATTCTCCGAACCTTGCATATCTGATTCCCAATGGATATCAGGGTTTGGTGGGCAGGCTAACCTATAATTATGCAAATCGTTACATGTTGGATATTAATTTCGGATATAATGGAACCGAAAATTTTGCAGAAGGTAAACGATTTGGATTTTTTCCAGCATTTTCATTGGGTTGGGCAATCTCAGAAGAATCTTTCTTTCCAAAAAACGATTACCTGACTTTCTTAAAACTCAGAGTTTCTTATGGAGAAGTAGGAAACGATAAAGTGGGCGGAGCCAGATTTTTGTATCGTCCTTCATCATGGGTCTATGTTAATAATGATTACAGGTTTGGAATAGGGGCTGATCTTCAAGGGCATAAAGGTTCTAAAGAGGCTGCTCTTGGTAATCCTGATTTGACGTGGGAACGTGCGAAAAAAACTAACATTGGTGCTGATGTCGCTTTTTTTCAAGGTAAACTAAAAACCACAATTGATTATTTTACAGAAAAAAGAGACAATATACTCACCACATTTAATACTATTCCATTCATTGTAGGTGCACAACTTCCTCCTTATAATTTTGGCAAAATGAACAATAAGGGATGGGATGGAGAGATCTCTTATAATGATAAATTTAACCTGTTTAATTATTGGATAAAAGGGAATATCACCTATGCCCGTAATAAAATTATAGAGATGGATGAAATAACAAGGCTTTATCCCTATCTCAAGCGAACCGGACAGGCATACGGGCAAATGTTCGGACTTAGAGACGATGGAATATATAATTCATGGGAAGAGGTAAACAATGCTAACCGCCCATTATATCAATGGCAAAATGATAAAATTCAGCCGGGTGATATTAAATATTATGATATAAACGGTGATGGAATCATTGATGGTGACGATCAAATTCCGATTGGCTATTCAAATTTTCCAGAAGTGATTTTTGGCACTTCCTTTGGCGGAAATTTTAAAGGTTTTGATTTCTCGATTTTATTCCAGGGGGCCTCTAATGTAACTCACAGATACCACAGACGGGAAATTAGAGGATTTGAAGAAGGAACAAATGCTCCGGATTACATGATTGAAAGTTGGACGTATGAACGATATCAGCAAAGCCTGCCTATCAATTTTCCCCGGTATAATTTAGGAATAACTTATGCAAACGCAAATCACCAAGCATCAACATTTAACACTGTAGATGCCAGATATATACGATTAAAAAATATTGAATTCGGCTATACCATATCCGGAGATATCTTAAAAAAAACAGGTTTGAATTCGGTTCGAATTTATATTAACGGAGATAATCTATATACATGGGATTCATTGTTACCGGGAACAGATCCTGAATCAACAGGCGCCGGTTTAGATGAAAACAACAGGCCTTATCCCGTCACCCGAAGGATCAATTTTGGCTTAAACATTAAATTTTAAAACTACTGAAAATGAAAAGGATATATTTGTTATTAATTGGTTGTGCAATATTATCCGGAGTTTTATCCTCTTGTGAAGACATGTTCGGCGATTATCTTGATAAAGCGCCCGGAATAGATGTTACAATTGATACCATATTTAGTTCGCCTACACAGGTTGAAACTGCAATTGTCCATTTATATAATTATGATGCAGGAGGATTCTCCATATTCCCAATAGCCGGAGGAGCAATGCAGTGGGAATATAACACAGCTTACACCGATGAAGGCCAATCGGGACAGACCTGGACTTTCTCTAACACCTATAATTCGGGCGCACTGACTGCAGCCAGCATGCTTCCTATTGATAGAGCCTTCTATTCCCGCTGGGTAGGAATCCGTCATGTCAATATTCTTCTTCAGCATATTGATGATGTTCCAGGAATGACCAAACAACAGATTGATGAGGCAAAAGGGCAAGCAAGATTTATACGTGCATTACGCTACTTCGAAATGTTTAAGCGTTATGGCGCTGTTCCTATTGTTGATAAACCATTTGAATTAAGTGATAATTTTTTTACAGGAAGAAACACATTACAGGAAGTAGTCAATTTTATCGTGGAGGACTGTGATGCGGCAGCTTCTTTGTTACCTGATAAGCAACCGGTAGACATGTACGGACGCGCTTCGAAAGGAGCGGCATTAATGTTAAAAGCCAGAACATTACTATATACTGCCAGTCCACTATTCAATACAGGGACACCTTATATGGATATGGATAATAAAGAACATAATAGTTTTATCTGTTTAGGAAATTATGATGTAAACAGATGGCAAGTTGCGGCTGATGCAGCTAAGGCATGTATTGACTGGGCACAGTCGAACGGATATCATTTGATCACGGATAAGGGAGTAGATGAGAACTACAGATATATGCATGAGAATGATGGCAATGCTGAAATAATATTAGCATCCCGCATATATGGACAGGGTTCGGCCTGGAACTGGCCATGGATTGGTTTTATCATTTGGTCCCATGCACACGGCTCCAGCATGACTTATAATTTTTTACAGTTATATGAAAAACAGGACGGAACAAAACAAAACTGGGATCCTGTCGGAGGTAACGATTTAACTGAAAAACTTTCAGAGCTTGACAGGCGATTTCATCAGTCCACTGCACCCGTAGGGTCTTATTGGAATGTTGATATTCCTATGGTGAATTCTTTTGTCGGAGGCGACCAAAATACCGGTTGTTTTGGGGGAACATGGATCACAAAATTTTGTCCTCGTGCCATGAGAAAGAGTAGTGGCAGTTATGCCCCCAATGATGTTATTTTCAGGCTTGCAGAAGCGTATCTCAATTACGCGGAAGCATTGAATGAAGCCAAGGGACCCGTAAAAGAGGCATATGACGCTATCAACATAATTCGGGCACGATCGGGACAGCCAGATTTACCTCCCTCCCTCACACAGGAAGAGTTCAGAAAACGCGTAAGAAACGAGCGGGCCATTGAACTATTCGGGGAATTCCATCGTCAATGGGATCTTAATAGATGGCTTATCGCTGAAGAAGTTCTCAACAAGGATTTCAAAGGATTCAAAGCATATAGAAATCCTGCTCCGCCTAATTTTAGGTATGAAGTTTATAATATAGGGACCAGAGTATTTCCACGCAGACAATACCTGTTGCCTTTACTTCGCGATGAGGTCCTGAAAAAAGATTACCTCGTTCAAAATCCAGGATGGGATTGAGAGAATTATTTTTAATAAATAAAATAATAAGTCTAAAAGAACTTATTGTAATCTTAATTTAAATAGCATATGAATTTAAAATATATTATTCAAAGACTGAACATATTTTCAATATCAGTCATCTTTCTTACTGCATTATCAATGGAACCTGCATTTACACAAACAGGGGACACTATAAAATATAAGCAGGGAAAAGAAAATATTGCCTACGGAGCACAACCTGACTGGATGGTAACAGGAGCAACTTCAAAGATTTCAGGCAGCGACCTCAGATCATCCTTTGTGACTAATTTTGCAGGCACTTTACCGGGAAGGTTATCCGGGTTAACGATAATTCCCGGTAATAATGAACCCGGTTACGAAACTTTCAATCTAGTTAGCCGGGGGATAAATACTTTTGGAGTAGGCGAAACGGATATATTGATTCTCGTGGATGGATTTGTTGATGTCAATTTTCATAGTCTAATCCCCGAAGAAATTGAATCGGTTGTGTTGCTTAAAGATGCCGCAGCCACTGCCATGTATGGGAGCAGAGCTGCAAACGGAGTATTATTAATTACAACAAAAAGAGGGAAAGAAGGTCCTTTGGCTATAAATCTAAGTGTACAGTATGGTTTGCAAACTCCCACCAATCTTCCTAAGTTCTTGGGATCATATGATTACGCCAGGCTTTACAATGAAGCTAGAAGAAATAGTGGAATGGCAGAATTATATACGGAAACTGATTTGAATTCGTATCAGAAAGGCGATGATCCATACTTTCATCCCGATATAGACTGGTATAATGAAGTGCTTAGGAACTCATCTCCACTATCAAATTATAATCTCAATTTTTCAGGATCACTTTCAGGAGTTCGGTATTTTGTATCATTAAATCATCTGAGAAATGAGCTTCTGTACAAAAAGACCGGCGATATGTCTGAATTCAGTGTTAATTCAAATTATGCACGGACCAATTTCCGATCAAATGTAGATATCAATTTAGGACAGGGGTTCACTGCCAAAGTTTCATTGGGGGGAAGTATCGAAGACAAAGAAAATCCGGTTGATAATAATACAGGTAGTGTATTCTCGCTCTTGTCGCAAATTCCACCTAATGCATTTCCGGTCTATAATCCAAATGGAACGTGGGGACGCAATGAGTTATATTCAAATCCGCTGGGAAACATGATGGAGGTAGGGTTTTTCACCTCGAATTCAAGAACTCTTCAAGCCGGATTCTCCCTTAACTATCGGCTTGATATGATTACGCGGGGTTTAAGTATCACAGGGCTAGCTTCAATGAATAACTGGTTTAGAAGCTATTCAAGCAAATCAAGAACTTATAAAAGTTTTGCCATCACAAAAAATAACGGAGAGATAACTTATATACCATTCGGTGTGGAGACATCTTTAACAGGAGCTGAAGGCAGTTCTTCACAGTATAGGAATGATGCTTTCCAGGTTTGGTTGAATTACGATCGTAATTTCGGGGTCCATGATGTAAGTGGAATATTGCTGGCAAATGCAGATGAAGAGGTTTATGGCGGTGACGAGTTCCCTTATAGGCATCTTAATCTTAGCGGACGGGCAACCTATGCTAACCGACAGACATATATCAGCGAATTTAGTTTCAGTTACATGGGGTCCGAGAATTTCCCAAAGGATAAACGATACGGTCTTTTCCCTGCCGTTTCTTTTGGTTGGATAGCCTCGAATGAGCCTTTTCTAAAAGATAATAATATTTTAACTTTCTTGAAATTTAAAGGATCATACGGAATGGTTGGAAATGAAAAAATTGGAGGTACTCGTTTCATGTTTCAACAATACTATCCATATACTTCTAATTATTATTTTGGTACCGGAAACTCAACTGTATCCGGAATAGTTCAGGGATCTCCTGCAAATAAGTCAGTTACATGGGAGAAGGAAAAGACTTTAAATATCGGCTTCGAAGCTACTATATACAATAATTGGAATGTAGCGTTAGAAGTTTTCAACCGAGACAGGTATGATATTCTTGTCATTCCCAATAGGACATTGCCAGATTTTATGGGATTTTCAAAACCATATATTAACGACGGAAAAACAAATAACAGAGGCTTTGAGGCAAAAATACGCTACTCGGAAAAATTATTGAGAGATTTTAATTTTTTTGTCGAAAGTAACTTATGGTATCACCAAAACAAACTTGTTTTTAGTTCAGAGAATCTTCAGCTACATGATTATTTATATAGAGACGGACATCCTATTAATCAGCCATTTGGACTGGTAGCTTGCGGTTTTTTCAAAGATGAAAACGACATTAAAAACAGTCCTCAGCAAAGATGGACAGATGTTAAGCCGGGTGATGTAAAATATGTTGACCAGAACAAGGACAATATTATTGATGAAAGAGATTTGTATCCTATTGGTCATACTTCGATACCTACGCTTAGCGGAAATTTAAATATCGGGTTCCAATGTAAAGGTATAGATTTTAGCGCTTTTTTCCAAGGGGTAACCAACCGAACCGTATCTTTCACGGGCCCTCTATTCCATGCCTTTCAAAACGAAGGAAAGATAAGTGAAATTGCTCTAGGAAGATGGACGCCAGAAACAGCTGGAACAGCCACTTATCCGAGATTAACATCCATGGATAATGACAATAATTACAGGTATTCAACATTATGGCAACGGGATGGAAGTTTTATAAAATTGCATAGTATAGAACTTGGATACACTTTCCCATCTAAAATCATTAAATCCATTGGATTAGAAGATGTGAGAATATTCGTTAATGGAACTAATCTGTTTTCTTGGAACCATATGAAAGGTTATCGGGATCCTGAAATTGAATATGGATATCCTGCTACCAGAAGCTATAGCATGGGAGTTAAAATTCAATTACAATAATGGAATATCATTTAATAGTAAAAGTATGAAACGCGCATGCAAACAGTTCCATACACATTAATAAAAAATAATCATATGAAAAAATATATATTTTTAGTAAGCCTGATATCATTTTTTATCGGAACCCCGTCATGTAGTGATTACTTGGAGCGGGATATCAGTACTGCAATTGATGAAGAATTGGTAAATACCGTCTATTCATATTCCCGAAGCCGATTAGAAGGTTTATATACAACTCTTCCAAGTGGTTTTTTTGAAGTAGGCGGTGCAATGATAGCATCAGCATCGGATGAAGCTGAACACACTTACCAAAATTCCATGATCCATTTTTTTAATACCGGGAGCTGGGATCCTTTCGTTAATCCCGATGATACCTGGGCTACATACTACACCGGAATACGAAATGTGAATCTGTTTTTAGCTAATGTTAGTGAAATCAATCTTGACATGTACAGGCTTGATCCGAGAGAGTCACAACAAATGATCTATAAACAAAGGTTGGAAGAAATTGAACAGTGGAAATATCAAGCACGCTTTTTGAGAGCTTTCTATTATTTTGAACTAATTAAACGTTATGGAGGAGTCCCTATTATTGAAAAGGCGTTGGAATGGGGGGATGATGTTACAAATATAAAAAGAAACACTCTATCGGAATGCGTAAACTATATTATTTCTGAATGTGATGTCGCTGCATCGAAACTTTATGTAGTACAACCTTCCGCCGAACTCGGTAAAGCAACCAAAGGTGCAGCATTGGCGCTGAAAGCCAAAGTTCTTTTATATGCAGCTTCCGATTTGTGGAACACACCCTCTTGGGCAGGTAGTTATGCCAATCCTGAACTTATTTCCTTATCTACGGACAACAGGGTTACACGCTGGAAATCAGCAGCTGATGCGGCAAAAGCAGTTATTGATCTTTCCGGGACAGGATATGCACTGGCCAATAACTACAGGAACCTGTTTCTTCGTGGTGATTCATATCAAAATTCCGAACATATTCTTGTCCGGAGAGGAGGAACAAGTAATTCTTTCGAGATAGCAAACTATCCGATTGGATTCGATAGAGGAGAGAGCGGTACAACCCCTTCGCAAAATCTCGTAGATGCTTATGAGGTGATAGAAGACAATATTGCTGTACCGTTCGACTGGAATAATCCGGTGCATGCAGCGTCTCCATATTCCAATCGTGATCCCCGCTTAAATATGAACATTATCACTAACAACAGTAATTATAAAGGGCGCAATGTTGAAATTTGGAACGGCGGACGGGATGGAAAACCAATACCTCTTGCTAGCAGAACAGGTTATTATTTGAAGAAATATGTAGATGAAAACATAGATCTTCTGAAAAATACGGTTAGTGTCCATAGTTGGAGCCTTATCCGTTTGGCTGACGTGTATCTATGGTATGCCGAAGCGCTGAATGAGTACGATCCCGGTCATCCGGATATAAAAATATATGTTGATCGAGTTAGGCAAAGACAAGGAGTGAATATGCCCGCACTGCCTTCAGGCTTAACACAACAACAAATGCGTAGCGCTATACGACATGAACGTTTTGTTGAACTTGCATTTGAAGGCCATCGGTTTTGGGATGCCCGCAGATGGATGATAGCATCTACAGTTTTTAATTCCCCACTGAAAGGGGTAGAAATAACCAAGACACCATCCAACACATTCAACTATTCAATAATTAATGTTGAAAATAGGACTTTCGAGCCTAAAATGCATTTTTATCCTATACCCCAACAAGAATTACTCAAAATGCCTGAATGGAAACAAAATCCACTTTGGTGATGCAAGTCAACTTCGAACAAAAAGGAATTAATAATTTGATTTTCTATTAATATTAAGTAAGCAAAGACATGAAAAAGAATCCCACTATTAGCATAAAAATATTGATTCTGCTGGTTTTATTTACATTTAGTATAAATTCATGTGATTACGAAGATGTTAGGCCTACAGAGTACACAGCGTCTAAACTATATATGCCGGCAGCAGTAAGAGGTATTTTTACAATCGATAATGTTCCACAACGGGTGGAATGGTTACCCACACCAGGGTATAAATACGATTTTAAAATTGACAAAGAGAATAATAAATTCATCATCCCTTTGGGAGTTTATCGTTCCGGCATCGAGCGAAAAGGAGATATCAATGTGAATATTGAGGTAAAAAATGATACTATCAATATGCTCAAGTCTAGTAAAAAAATTCCAGGATCGACCGAGATACTCCCTGCGAATCAATACAAACTTCCAACGTCAGTAACAGTTAAAAACGGCAGTGAACTTGGAGGATTTGATCTTGAAATTAATCTCGACTATCTACTATCTCGGCCTAATGAAATACTTGGCTTAGGTGTCGGTATATCATCCGATGAATTGGAAGTAAACCAGAATATTTCAACAACTATCATTATTATTTATACTAAACTACTTATTCCAACGGCTGATTTCACCTATTCCATCAATGGGAAAACAGTAACTTTTTCCAATAAATCAACCTTTGGCATGAATTATTCATGGAATTTAGGAGATGGCAGAAGCACTTCTAAAAACCCATCTCATACATATTCATCGTCTGGCAGTTATATTGTGACACTTACAACTGAAGGTGTACTAGGCGCAATGAATCACTCTATTGCAGAAAAAGTTGTAGTTGTGCCGTAAACTAATAGATTGTTTTTGAAAAGAAGAATTCTCTTTCAGAAACCAACGACAAGGCGGATTAATTAAATTATATAAAATTCAAATAAAATAATCGTATGAAAACGAAATATTTAATTCTACTGTTATTCATCTTCGTTATTCCTTTCTATTTTTCTTGCGAAGATGAAGAGACTGTAATTAAAGTTACAAGCGTGGCACTAAGTAAAATCTCTGTTTCGATAATCGAGAGCAATAATGAAACCCTGACAGCCTCAATAGCTCCTACCAATGCCACTAACAAAAAAGTAAAGTGGAAGTCAAGTGATAATGCCATTGCCTCTGTTGACTCCTACGGTAAGGTAACCGCCGTTAAAGCCGGCAACGCAACAATCACCGTAACTACCGATGATGGCAACAAAGCCGCAACCTGTAACGTAACTGTTGAAGCCGAATCCGTTGGTGTAGCCGGGATCTCATTAGATAAAACTTCTTTGACGTTGGATGAAGGCGATAGTAAAACCTTAGCTGTTACGATTGCTCCCATAAATGCAACCAACAAAAAATTTACGTGGAAATCAAGTGATGATGTTATTGCCACTGTTGAAGGCAACGGTAAAGTAACTGCCCATAAAGCCGGTAATGCAACAATCACCGTAACTACCAATGATGGCAATAAAACAGCAAACTGTGACGTAACTGTTAAAGCAGTAATCGTAGCCGTAACCGAAGTTTCATTGGACAGAACCTCTATGTCGTTAGTTGAAGGCAACAGCGGAACCCTGATTGCCTCAATTGCCCCCGTAAATGCCACTAACAAAAAAGTTGAGTGGAGGTCAAGTAATGATGCCATTGCCACTGTTGATTCTAACGGTAAGGTAACCGCCGTTAAAACCGGTAACGCAACAATCACCGTAGCCACCGAAGATGGCAATAAGAAAGCCACCTGTACGATAACGGTATTTGATGCTATGAGTGCCTTTGCCGACAATCGTGATGACAATGTATATAGATTTGTAACCATAGGCGATCAGGTGTGGATGACCGAGAACCTCAAGTATCTGCCCAGTGTGGTAGATCGTACAACAGATTCCAATACTGCCCCATACTACTATGTTTCCAGCTATAACGGTACAGATGTGACAGCTGCAAAAGCCACCGACAACTATAAAACCTACGGTGTGTTGTACAACTGGCCTGCGGCCATTAATGCCTGTCCTTCGGGTTGGCACCTGCCCAGTGATGAAGAGTGGACGCGATTAACCACTTATTTGGGAGGCGAAGGTTCAGCCGGAGCTAAGTTAAAAGCGACAGGAACTGTCCAGGAAGGAACAGGATTATGGAATAGCCCCAACACCGGAGCAAGCAACCAAGTCGGTTTCACTGCTCTTCCGGGTGGCAACCGTAACACCGGGGATACATTCTTCGACCTTGGCAATGCCGGTTACTGGTGGAGTGCTACCGAGAGCAGCGCCGATAACGTCTGGCGCCGTGGCATCTACCGTGACCAATGGTATGTAAACAGAAATAATATACCCAAAGAGATAGGGTTATCAGTTCGTTGTGTGAAGAATTAATTGTTTCCTGTAAATGATATAGTTATACAGATCATTATTGGCTGGTTGTAATTCAATGCCGGAAAGTATCAAGAAATAGCTGACTACAGGAGATTCTTCAGGGAAAAGCAATTCTATAGGCTGATGCTCGTCACCTATAGTATGAATCGAGTTTCAGAACAAAAATTATAATATGACTCATTGCTGATGATCATTTAAAAGCTAACAAAAGATGAAAATCATAAAAAACATCCTTATTACTTGTCTTATTTGTACTTGTTGTTGCTTTGTATTTTCATGTACGAACTATATAGAACAAATTACTGAGAACCAGGATGCTATAACAACATTGAATACTCGCGCAACCCAAATATTGTGGATTGCAGCAAGTAACAGCAGTGCGGCCGACAAGGCATCGGCCAACTATGTATGCGACGGAATCAATGACAATCAGGAAATTCAGACTGCACTCGACGCTCTATCTTCAGACGGAATTGTCCACTTATATAATGGTACATATAACTGTACCGGAATTCTCAAACCTAAAGCAAATACAACTCTTGAGGGAGGAGGTGAATCGGGAACCTATCTAAAATTTACGAATGACGGGCGCATCAACGTTGACCGTGAATATGTAACCCTGGATGGTTTCAACATACAAGGGAATGGATACAGCTCTGGGATCAAATGGCTGGGAGTGATAACCACCCGCGCAAGTCATGCAAAACTCCATAATATTAAGGGAACTGCGGATGCCAGTATCCAGGCAGTATTTCTCCTTCTCCATGATCCTACAGTATATTCTCCTGTCCTTGAAGATATAGAGTTTATAAATTGCAAAGCTGTTGATACAGGTACCTACGGATTTATACATAATGCATGGGGTACAACAAATAAGGAGATTAAGAATGTCCGATACGAGAACTGCCAAGCTATCAATTGCGGAAAGTATGGAGCGTTCAACCCCTGGGTAACCGGATTTGACTTTGCAGAACTCAATGACATCAAAGGGCTCAGGGTAAAAAATTGTCTTGCCGAGGGTACACTTGAGTCAGGATTTCATTTCGAGTTTGATCCAAAGAAAGTGGATTGCATTCTCGAAGACTGCATTAGTCGCAACAACGGACAAAAACCTTATCCGACGAAACCTTACAATCCAAGCGATATGTCAACCCACTACTTTGGATGTGGCTATTACGCTCCAAACGCCGACGTAAAGTTTATCCGCTGCACTGCAGAGAGTAACTCCATGAATGGATTTTTCTCAACCAACGGGGGCAAACTCTATAACTGTATTGAGAAAACAACCGGTGCCGGAAAAACAAATTATGATTACAGAAAGCCAGCCGGCTACTACGCCCTCCCATGTCGTACAACCAGTCCGTCCTTGGTGATGGAAAATTGCACAAGTATTGACTCCTACGCCTATGGCATATGGATCGACAACGCGGCTAATGTGCAGATCCTTAATTTCCAATTGGTAAATCCGGCCGGAGTCAATGGAAAAGGAACTTGTCTAGGCGGAACAAACGGACAGTTCGATAATGCTACGGTAAATATTTACGCCTCAGGAGAACGTGTAGAGACACTGATTTGGGCTAAAGACAACAAAAACACTGTCTTTTCAGGTCAGATAGTCTCAGATTGTATAAAACCGTTTCTGATCGAGGGTACCCGTACCTCCAACGTGCTTGTTAAAGATATGGAGATTATTTCAAATACCCTGCCTCCCGGCCCGGGCGGCATCACTATTGCAAGCACTGTTCCAGCTGGTCAGGTAACACTTCAGAACGTTTATGTAACGCCTCCGTCGGCACCTACAGACAAACCTGATCTTGTAGTAACCGACATCTCCTGGGATCCAGCAAATCCTGCAAACGGGAATACGGTAACAGTGAGGGCAACAATCAAAAACCAGGGTAGCGTATCCACGCCTGAGGGAGTGATACATGGCGTACTTTTTACGTTCGATGACGGAGCGGCCGGTTCGGGAGTATGGTCCGACACCCACAGCAGTTCGCTCGCACCCGGCGCATCGGTTACGCTGACTGCCAATGGCGGCTCGGCAGGAGCAACTTGGACAGCGGTCGAGGGTACACACACGGTAAAGGCTAACGTTGATGATGTTAATCGTATTGTCGAAAGCAATGAGACGAACAATATCATGAGCAAACAGATTGTAGTTAGCTCCGGGAAACCGGATCTCGTGGTAACCGACATCTCCTGGGATCCAGCAAACCCGGCAAGCGGTTATGCTGTTACAATGAAAGCTACTATCAAAAACCAAGGAGCTGTTTCCACACCTGCAGGAGTAATACATGGCGTACTCTTCACATTTGATGACGGAACGGCCGGTCCGGGAGTCTGGTCTGACACCTATACCAATTCAATTGCTCCGAGTGCATCGGTTACACTGATCGCCAACAGCGGTTCGGCAGGATCAAAATGGACAGCAGTAACTGGGACCCATACAGTAAAAGCTAACGTAGATGATATTAATCGTATAGCGGAAAGCAACGAGACGAACAATGTTATGAGCAAACAAATTGTCGTCGGCACCGGAAAGCCGGATCTCATAGTAACCGCTATTTCCTGGGAACCGACAAATCCAGTAAACGGAAATGCGGTAACAATGAGGGCAACAATCAAAAATCAGGGCAGCGTTTCCACACCTGCGGGAGTAATACATGGCGTACTCTTCACATTTGACGACGGGGGAGCCGGTCCAGGAGTCTGGTCTGACACCTATACCAATTCAATTGCTCCGGATGTATCGGTTACACTGACCGCCAACGGCGGTTCGGCAGGATCAAAATGGACGGCAGTAACTGGTACCCATACTGTAAAAGCTAACGTAGATGATATCAATCGCATCACGGAGAGCAATGAGACGAACAATGTCATGAGTAAACAGATTTACGTCGGAAATTAGTAATTACTGCCTTAAGAAAAATAACAAAGATGCAATAACAATAATCATCCCCACATTAAGAATGATTCTTTAATCTTCACACATAAACAGTCGACACATCGATTGTTATAATTACTAAACAAAGATGAAAAATATGTCATATATTTTCTTAGTTTTTCTATCCATTTTTACTTTTTGTTCGGAAAACGGTATTAAGGAAAAACCTCCTGTAAATAAAGAGCCTGATGAGTTAAAAAACCCTCCTCTGTCCCAAGAGATATGGATTGCGGCCAGCAACAGCAGTGCGGCGGATAAAGCACAGGCCAACTATATCTGTGATGGGGCCAATGATCAAGAGGAGATACAATCAGCGCTAAACAAGTTACCTTTATCCGGAGGTGTAATCAACCTGCACAGTGGTACATTCTACTGTGCAGGCATCATCGTCCCTAAAACAGGAACAACTATAAAAGGTAAGGGTGAATCGGAGACCTTCTTGAAATTCACTAATGATGGACGTATCAATATCGATAATGAGTATGCAACTTTAAACGACTTCAATATCCAGGGGAGTGGTTATAACATAGGTGTTAAATGGCTTGGCGTATTAACCATACGTGCAAGCCATACGAAAATTCACAATATCGTCGGGACGGCAGACGCAAGCATTCAAGCAGTCTTCCTTCTGATTCACGATCCAACTATATATACCCCTACCCTCGAAGATGTTGAGTTCATAAATTGCAAAGCCATAGATACTGGGACGTACGGATTTCTGCACAATGCATGGGGAACAGAGAATAAGGTGATGAAGAACATTCGCTACGAAAACTGCCAAGCGATCAACTGTGGTAAACTGGGAGCATTCAACCCATGGGTAACCGGATTTAATTTTGCGGAACTGAACAGTATTGAGGGGCTCAGGGTAAAAAATTGCCTTGCCGAAGGCACTCTTGAATCCGGATTCCATTTCGAGTTTGATCCTACAAAGAAGGATTGCATTCTTGAAAACTGTGTGAGCCGCAACAACGGACAAAAACCTTATCCAACAAAACCTTACAACCCAAGCGATATGTCAACTCACTACTTTGGATGTGGCTATTACGCTCCGAACGCTGATGTAACATTCATTAACTGTACGGCAGAAGGTAACTCAATGAATGGATTTTACACGACGAATGGCGGTAAACTTTATAACTGTGTAGAGAAAGAGACAGGGATCGGAAGAACAGATTTCTCTTATCGGGTACCAGTCGGCTACTATAGCCTCCCATCTCGCTCGGCAAACCCCTCTCTGGTGATGGATAACTGTAAGAGCACCGATTCAAAGGGCTACGGTATTCAGGTTGATCTTGCGAATAATGTGATAATTCAGGACTTTCAGCTAATTAATCCTTTCGGGTATAATGGAAAAGGTTCAAGTTTCGGCGGCACGCATAATGTGTTCGACAATGCTGAGGTAAATATCTATGCATTGGGTGATCGTGTGGAAACATTGATATGGGCAAAAAACAATATAAATACAGTCTTCTCTGGAAAGATCATCTCAAATAGTGCAAGACCATTCCTAATTGAAGGTTCTCGTACTACCAATGTTCTTGTTAAGGATATGGAAATTATCTCAAATGTACTCCCTTCCGGCCCAGGAGGAGTTACCATCGAAAACACGGTTCCAGACCATCAGGTAAGTCTCCAAAATGTGTATGTAAGACGCTCTTCCGATTAATCTGAGATGTCCGGCCACTAATTTTTCGGGAGACTCTATTTAAAATTCAATGAATAGGTACTATGAAATTATTAAAATATAAACTTAAGCTTTATGTGTGTGTTCTGTTGCTGGTTCTAATATCGGTGGTACAACCTATAACTTTAAAGTCTCAGCCAGTTAACAGCACCCAACTTGTTCAACTTTCAGCAAAGGGACCTTTGGAGATCAAGAAAATTAGTACTAACTCAAATCGGATCGGCCTGTATGAAAAGTTTGAGATCTCTTTTGACTTATCGGGAGATTGGGACAATCCGTTTGATTTGTGTCAAATTGAAGTCAATGCGCACTTTTACGCTCCTAAAGGTGACACTCTTATAGTTCCCGGTTTTTTTTATCAGGAATACTATCCGAAAAATGATGGAAGGCTTAAAATGGTTGGAAACAGTGAATGGAAAGTGCGATTTGCACCTACACAGCCAGGTGAATACTCTTGGCAGATAGTAGTTAACAACAAAGGAAGAGAGATACGAACCAACATTGAAGTTTTTGAAAGTATAAACTATAATACCAGTCATGGTTTTTTGCGGATTTCCAAGGATAACCCACACTATTTTGAATTTATCGACGGTACTCCTTTTTTTGGAGTTGGCATGGATAGGGAACAAGGCAATACATATCCTAATGAGAAAATTTATCACCGATTTGCCAATGCAGGCGGAAACTTTAACAGGTTATTCCTGACAAACGGGACTCTTAACCTTGGAGAGATAGTAAATAGTCCGCGTCCCGACTGTGGAATAGGGAAAATAAATCTTGAGGCCGCATGGCATCTTGATCAAGTGCTTGAGACCGGGGAAAAACTGGGAATATATCACATGCTCTCATTGACCAATCAATGGACGTTTAATCAGAAATGGGAAACTCACGCATACAATCAAAGTAATGGAGGTGTTATAAATTCGCCTGTTGAATATTGGAACAATAAAGAAGCTTTAAACAGTTTTGAAAAATACCTGCGCTATATTGTAGCAAGATGGGGATTTTCCACTTCTGTTTTTTCATGGGATTTATGGAATGAATACAGTGCTATGCCGGGAGGTACAGATTCAACTTTATCTATTCCATGGCATCAACGTATGTCCCGGTATTTAGATTCAATTGATGCATTCAATCATGTAATCCATACCAATGATGCCTATTTGAACGGATTTGACTGGATGCACTCATTACCGGAGATGGAGATGATCTCAACCAATATTTATATGGTAAGAAATATGGCGGATGTGGCTTATACTTGGTCTAAGAGGTTTACGGAACAGTTTGAGAAACCTTATGTGCTCACAGAATTTGGGACAGGACATGGTAGAGAGCGCGCCGTGAATGGATATTCAGGTGTAGACCCGGAACGAAGAATGATTCACAACGGATTTTGGGGAGCATTGATGGGTGGAAGCGCCAGTACGGCATTACCATGGGAATTTAACTGGCTAGATCATAAAATATTCTATACCTACATCAAAGCGATATCAACATTTGTTGAAAATATTCCATTCAGTAAACGTAAATGGAGGCCGGTTGAAGCGGATTCTTTTCGCTTCAAAAAAAGAGATGATAATAAATCAGGATACAGTGATGTTATTGTAGAAGGATGGACGGGGAATTTCAATTTATCGAAACATGTACCGAATGTCTTTAAAATAGATGAAACGGGACATGTTGATCATCCTGAATCACTAAGCGCTGTGCTTGATGACAAAAGTAACTCTACTGTTGAGTTCCAAATCAATTATCCGACTAACGGAGAGTTTATGGTCTATGTCTGTGAAGTACATAACAGCAGGAAAACACCGCAATTAACCGTTGTGTTAGATGAACATGAAGTACTCAAAGAAGATATGCTTCCTCTGAATATTGCTAATTATCAACCTTTTTTACACAACCAAGCCTATTCGATTCCTGTTTCGAAAGGTAATCATAGGATCAGAATTGAAAATTCGGGAAAAGGTAGCTTTGTAACTTCGTTTGAACTAAAAAATTATATTCCTAAAAACAACGATCTGGAAATAAGAGGACTTCAAACAGATGATTACATTTTGCTATGGTTTAAAAATCAAAAGTTTACACTTCTACATAGTTTGGTTGGAATTGCTGTTCAGCCTCAAGCAGAAGGAGTGCTGCATTTAAAAGGAGTTGCTGATGGTTATTGGATTGCTGAATGGTTAAACACCGTTGATGCAACGAAAATCAAAAAAGAAATTATTGAGAGCAGAAATCATCAAATTGTACTGGAAACTCCAATTATCAAGGAAAGTGTGGCAGTTCGATTACAAAAATTAAAATAGTTAAACATCAGGTCAAGAGTTATTTTCGAAATAATTGAATAAAACCACATACAGAAGTTCAGGAACGATTGCAATTCTGGATAATGACAAAAGAAATGGAAATTACGATCATTAATATAAATCATCTAACATATGAACTAAAAAACAAAATTGAATCATGAAAAAAATAATTATTGTTGTGCTATTATTCGTAGTAGTTTGCACTTATGGACAAAAGCATGAAGGATTGGCGTTAACACCTCCGATGGGATGGAACTCCTGGAACATATTCAGGTGTGACATTAGTGAAGATTTAATTAAAAATATTGCCGATAAGTTTGTAGAATCAGGTATGAAAGATGTGGGTTATGAATATATCGTAATTGATGATTGCTGGCAAACAAGTCGGGATGAAAATGGAAAGATAATACCTGACTCGGAACGCTTTCCTTCAGGTATAAAGGCACTTGCAGATTACGTTCATTCGAAGGGCCTTAAATTTGGCATTTATTCGTGCGCCGGGACAAAAACGTGTCAAAATCGTCCCGGGAGTAATGGGTATGAGATAATTGATGCTAATACCTATGCTGAATGGGGCGTTGATTATTTAAAGTATGATTGGTGTAACTCTGAAGGTATTGACCCCCATAAAGCATATACTGATATGAGTAAAGCCCTTGCAGATACGGGGGAGCCTATAGTTTTCAGCATTTGTGAATGGGGAAACAGTCGCCCTTGGGCTTGGGCGCAAAATGTGGGCCATTTATGGCGTACAACAAACGATATTTTAGATTGCTGGGATTGCAGACGAGAATGGGGAGGCATGGGTTGGACAATTATACTGGATGCACAGGTCGGATTGGAAAAATATGCTGCCCCGGGACATTGGAATGATCCTGACATGCTTGAAGTGGGAAATGGGAAGATGAGTTATAATGAATATGTGGCTCATTTCAGTTTTTGGTGTTTGCTCGCTGCCCCCTTAATGGCAGGAAACGATCTCCGCAAAATGGATGATTCAATCAAAGAAATTCTTTTGAACAAAGATGCAATTGCCATCAATCAGGATGCTGCAGGAATTCAGGGGAATAAAGTATATGATGAAGGAGACTTTGAGATATGGAAAAAAGAACTCGACAATGGTGATCTTGCTGTAATCTATTTCAACAGAAATCAACGTTCGTTCAACTACCCTACTCTTTGGAAAGAAATTGGCATTAAGAATAATATGACAGTATATGACATCTGGAAACATGAGAATATTGGAAAGACTGATCAATTAAAAAACATCGATCTTGATGGTCACTCCGTTAAATTCTTTCGGTTAACCGATTCGGCTGAATAATTAATAATTTTAATCGTATGAATATTCAATGTAAATACACCGTTCTAATTGTGCTAGTTATGCTGATCAGTTTTGTAAGACCGATAGTAGCACAGAAACAAAACTTAACAGGAAGGGATCACTTAAACGAAACAAAACTGTTAACGCTGAGCAGTCCTGATGAACTCCGTTCGCAGATGATTGGAGGAATCTTCAACTATTTTGAACAGGAACTGAAAACGGCCTCTATAAATCGGGAGCAACATTGGAAGCGAAATTATTCTTCCGCGGAAGAGTACGATGAATCGATTACCTCCAATAGGGAAAAGTTTAAAAAAATTAACGGAATAATTGATGAACGTAAACAATTCGATGGATTGGTGCTCGTAGAAAATACAGTTCATAAAGCACTGGTGGCACAAACAGACAACTATTCGGTTTATCGCGTAGAATGGCCGGTCTTAGAGGGTGTTACTGGTACAGGTTTGTGGATTGAACCTCACAAAAACGTTCAGGCACAGATAGTGGTTATACCTGATGCAGATCAGTCGCCCGAAATGTTGATGGGGTTAAATCCCGGGATCCCGGATGAATCCTTGCTTGCACCGCGACTGGCGAATACCGGTTGCAGAGTAATTATTCCGCTAATAATCGATAGGAATGATACTTGGTCGGGGAACCCTGAAATAGTCATGACAAACCAGCCTCACAGGGAGTTTATTTATCGGCGGGCTTATCAGGTAGGAAGGCATATCATCGGATATGAAGTTCAGAAAGTGCTGGCGGCTGTTGACTGGTTCAAACAGCAGGCTTCTGAACTACCCGTAGGGGTTGCCGGATATGGTGAAGGAGGACTATTGGCATTTTACAGTGGTGCCGCAGATACCCGTATTAACGGAGTGTTGATAAGCGGTTATTTTCAAGAGCGTGAAAAAGTATGGGAAGAACCTATATACAGAAATGTGTGGGGATTGCTGGAAGAATTCGGAGACGCTGAAATTGCAGGCTTGATAGCTCCCAGGTTATTGGTGGTAGAAGCCTGTCAAGGCCCGGAAGTGAAAGGCCCTCCCAACGCCGTCGGCGATCGGAAAGAGGTTGCAGCTCCGGGACATCTAACTACTCCGCCGTTGAACTCAGTATTGGATGAAGCTCACAAAGCAGAAAAGCTGTTTCTAAAACTGGGTATCCCGTCAAAATTCCAATTGGTTGTAAATAATGAAGGAAGGGGACTTCCAGGCTCAATGGCTGCTACAGAAAAATTATTAACCGGTCTCGAAGTCAATGCTAAGATATCAACCGGACCGAAGCAACGGCCTATTCGTCTAGACACAGGGTTCAATTTAGATACACGTATGCATCAACAATTTTCTGAGTTGATGAATCACATTGAGCTGCTTGTCAAGGAGAGTTCAAAACAGCGCGAAAAATTTTGGGGCCAGGCAGATCCTTCGTCAGTGAAACAATGGGAAGAATCAACAGAGTTTTACAGAGATTATTTCTGGAAAGAAGTTATTGGGAAAATGCCATCACCTGATCAGCCATTTAACCCCCAATCTAAACTGCTATACGAAACTCCCAAGTGGAAAGGCTACCTGATAAAGCTAGATGTATGGGAAGGAATACCTGCAGGGGGAATTCTACTAATTCCAAACAATCTGGAACCGGGGAAAAAATATCCTCTTGTAGTGCTTCAACATGGGCTGGGCGGACGTGCCGAATCTTATGTAAATTCTGAAAGGGACTCATTCGGATCTAAATTGATCGATTTGGGCTACATTGTATATGCTCCGCAGAATCCTTATGGCCTAGAAAATTTCAGAATATTTCAACGAATGGCCAATCCATTGAAACAATCGGTATTTTCAGTTACTATCGGACAGCATGACCAGACACTGCAATGGCTAAAAACATTGTCTTTTGTCGATGGAGAACGTATCGGGTTTTATGGGCTGTCGTACGGTGGAAAAAGTGCCGTCAGGATACCTGCCATTTTAAAAGACTATAAAGTAGTCGTTTGCTCGGGAGATTTTAATGAATGGGTATGGAAGACTACCTCATTGGATTTTCCTGCCAGCTATATGTTCGTAGGAGAATATGAGGTGTTCGAATTTAACCTAGGAAACACCGTAAATTACGCGGAAATGGCAGGGTTGATCGCTCCGAGATCATTTATGGTTGAACGAGGGCACTGGGATCCGGTTGCACCCGATGAATGGGTTGCTTACGAATATGCTAAAGTCAGAAGATTATATACACAATTAGGCATCGGGGAGTGTACTGATATCGAATTCTTCGACGGAGGGCACAAAATTAACGGAGTGAAAACCTTAGAGTTCCTTGAAAAACACCTTAAGAAAATAGCGGAATAAATGATTATCATTACGTCCGCATACAAAAATAGAAAAAATGAGGGAAAGAATAATTTTAAAAAAAACGGTGGTACCGATTATACTTATAACACTTGTTTTTAGTGCAGTAGGATGCATTAACAACAGTAGAGCAGAGGATAACGACATAGTTATTGAGAATAGTGAGCTAAAACTCATTTTAAGCAGTAACGGAACCGCGAAAAGCCTTATTCATAAACCAACCGGTCAGGAGTGTTTATTGAAAGGAATTGATCTGCCAGCCTTTTCAATTACACAGAACAGGCCATATGATAATGAGCATCAGCTGGCTTATCCGGCCATCAGCAAAGAGTTCTCTTCAGACACAATTTACCGGGTAGATGATAAACTTGTCGTCGGTTTTGAATTGATCGATTATCAGGCATATGTTGATCTGAAAATAACGGATGACTATATTGGTTTTGCTCTTGAAAAGCTGGAATATCATATGAACGATATCGGTATAAAACGAAAGACTGAAATAGATGAATTCACACTCCTGCAAATTCCATTGAAAGAGAGGACCAATTTTGGGGAGTGGCTGAACGTGATGTGGGATGAAAATGTAGCGGTAAACTTGCTGGCCGCCAATCACACAACTAAAATTGAATCAGAAACAAGACCGGGTTATAAAATTGTCCGTGCAGGCGGTATTGCAGAGGTTCAGATTGAAGGGATAGAAGCTGCCTTGATCACCACGAAAACATCGGCACTTCTCGACCGTATCGACAGGGTTGAACGGGACTACGGTCTCCCATTGGGGGTTGAAAGCAGGCGCAGCAACGAATATAAAAATTCATATTATGAACTCAGGAATGTCACCACACAAAATATAGATGAACACATCTCATTCGCAAAGCAGGGTGGATTCAAACAAATGGTAATTTATTACACTGATTTTGCTGCATCTATGGGGCATTTCCCGTGGCGACCTCAATATCCGAACGGGATGAAAGATTTGCATGAAATTGTAGAAAAAATTGGAGAGGCAGGCATGATCGCTGGAATTCATCTTCATTATAATAAAGCAGGAATTAACGACCCCTACGTTACACCTATTCCGGATTCCCGGTTAAACGTGCGAGAAATTTTCACATTAGCGGAAGATGTCAATAGGGGAGATAGTACTATCACGGTGGAAGAAAACCCGGCCGGATGCACATTAGAAGAAGGAAGGCGATTTCTGAAAATTGGAAATGAATTGGTCAGTTATAAGGCCTTCACTACTTCTCCACCCTATCAGTTTACCGGATGTCAACGGGGTACATTGAATACATCGCCTAACAGTACAAAAGCAGGATATATGATCGGAATATTGGATATAGATACTTGGCCGGTTTTTGTACGGTTTAATCAGAGGACCAGTATTCAGAAAGAGGTGGCTGAAAGGCTCGCGAATATCTATGATCAGGCAGGTTTTAAGTTCGTCTATTTCGATGGGGCGGAAGATGTTCCACCTCCATATTGGTATAATGTTTCGAAAGCCCAATTAGACCTGTACAATGCATTTAAGGATAAACCCATCTTTTCGGAAGGGGCATGTAAATCACACTTTAGCTGGCATATCCTAACCCGTGGAAATGCTTTTGACATATTCCGCCCTGAGGTAATTAAGGAAGCCACACGGATCCATCCGGCAGCAGAAGCAAGGCTGGTTTCAAATGATTTCACCGGTATTGATTTCGGTTGGATTGGCTATGTGGCTCCAGATAAAAGTACGATAGGAATTCAGCCTGATATGCTTGAATATATCACCAGCCGTGCCGCCGGGTGGAATTCAATTATTTCATTTATCGGAAACCTTGATCAGCTGAAGGCTCACCCCAGAACAAAAGATAATCTGGAAGTAATCAGGAGATGGGAGGATGTACGGGCAAGAGATATCCTGACAACCGAGCAAAAGAAAGAGCTTCAGACGTCCGAACAAGAACATATATTGTTGATCAATGAAAATGGGAATTATGAACTTCTTCCATATCGGCAAATAGCTAATGTTGCTAACGGAAGTCGGGAAATACGGGCTTTTATATTTGAACGTAACCATAAAGTGTGGGTTGTTTACTGGCATATTTCAGGAGAAACGAACATAAAGTTGCCTGTAGACAGTAAGGATATAAAACTTTTTGAAGAATTGGGAAAAGAGACACCGATTGAAGAGAGTCACAACGAGGTTAACCTTCCCGCTGGAAATCGGAGGTATGTGCAATTTAACCTGCCACAAGAAAAAGTAATTGAAATATTCTCACGAGCAATTTTACAATAAAAATTTATCAAATAAGCACCAAGAAGTTTAATTAATTTAAAAAAGAAAAATTATGATGAAAGTAACATGTGGATTCACAATTCCGATAACCTTATATGGTTTACCCCCGAGTGTGAACAATCTTTTAAAAGTAATGGGAGAAATAAGCGAAGCCGGGTTTGATACTATGGAAATGGAAATAGATGCCGGCGAGTGTAACACTTATGCCGATAAATGGCAAACGATAATAGATCGTTCAAAGAGTCTAAAACTGAATGTTGTAAGTATCATGGCTGTTACCTACGACCTTTTTTCCTTTGATAAGGGAAAACGACAAAATTCTTTGGAACGATTTTCACAAATATGTGAAATGACGGCTGCCATAGGAGCAAAAATGGTGACCAACTGCTTCTATCTCCCACCGGAAATGGTTCCCAAAGAAAGGACATCACTGTATCATGGCGGTCCGGCAAATGCAATTGCCATACCGGAAGGTTTTATATGGAATGAACTCAGGGAAAATGTCATTAACCAACTAAGAAAGGCATCTGAAATTGCAGAGAAAAACGGACTGCAGTTTGCCATGGAGATGAGGGCCGGTGATTTTATCTCATCCGTTGATGGTGTTATCTCTATTTTCAGGGACACGGGAGTAGATAATATCGGTATGGTGTACGACGTTGCTCATGCAAATGCCATCGGGGAATACCTGGATTTAGGCATATATAAACTGGATAAATACCTAAAATTAGTTCACCTGTCCGATAACGATGGAACCAGGCCATACCACTACCAGCCTGGCAGGGGAAACATTGATTTCAGAAATATCATAAACACTTTAAAGAAAGTAAAGTATGATGGTTATGTAGTGATAGATATCAGTGGAATTGACAATATCATGCAAGAGGCTATCAAAATGAAAGAAATGTTGGGAAAGCTGATAGCGGAGTGAGTTGTCATGCCAATTTAATATAAAAAATCAATAGTATGAAGTTAAGTATATCATCAAAACTATATCAGAATTACAGGCTGGAAGAAACCATTAAACGGGTTGCCAAACTCGGTTACGACGGTATAGAGATATGGGGAGGACGTCCGCATGCTTACTACCGTGATATTAACCAGACAACGGCCCAATCTATAAGGGAATCAATTGATAAGGCCGGAATTGAAATATCCGGTTATATCCCGGCACAGTTTGGATACCCGACAAGTTTATGTAGCCCAATCTCATCTATCCGAAAAGATAGCATAGAGTATATCAAAAAGAGTATCGACACGTCCCTTTTACTGGGATGTAAAAAAGTAAGCCTTTGCCCAGGCTGCACCCTATATGGACAAGGGTATGACAATGGGATGGCTAAGTTAACCGGCAGCTTAAACGAATTAGTGAACTATGCAGTTGACAAAGAGGTGCTTCTGCTACTGGAACCGGCTCACATGATGGAAAGTGATTTGATTCTCACAGTGGAAGAGGGGGTAAGGCTCATTGAAAATCAAAAATATCTAAATATGGGCATCGCTCTGGATACGGGCCATTGCCATGTAAACAAAGAATCGTTAAAAGATAGTCTGTTGCTTTTGAAAGGGAAAAATATTCCACTACACATCCATCTGGACGATAACAACGGACTGGCCGATCAACATAAAATTCCGGGAGAAGGGACAATCTGCTTTACACCATTTTTTCAGGCCTTGCTCGAAACCGGGTATAAAGGATTCCTGACTGTTGAATTGGGATTTGATTATACTTCAAGTCCGGATGAAGCTGCATACCAAAGCAGGAAATTTGTCCTTTCGGTTCTGGAAGAGACCAATGTTCATATCAAAAAAGGATAACAATAATTAAAAACAGTCCGATGAGATTAAAGGCAAAAGTCCTGTTCTTATTTATTTTCCTCGCTTTCAGTCATTACGAAGCAATAGCACAAATAAGGGCCGGAACAGGAAAAAGCAATATTACTGCAAATTCGGTGGACGTTAACGACTCTCTCTATGTGAAATCTCTGGTTCTGGAGAATGGAAAGTCCAGGATAGCCATAATTACCATGGATGTAGTTGCTATCGGAACCATTGGAAATATTCCGGATAATTTCTTAGAAGATGTGCGAAATGAAATTGAAAGTAAGTTTGGCATTAAAAGAGAGCATATTTTGGTAAGTGCATCACATAATCATCATGACGGATTTTTAATCGGTGAAAATTGGTTATGCAACGACATTCAAAACAGGACTATCTCGGCCGTAGAGAGGGCAATCTTAAACCTTGAACCTGTAAAAATTGGAGCGGGAATGGGCTCTGAAGACAGGTTCGCGATGAACCGCCGTATCAATCTTAAAAATGGGAAAGTTTTTACTATCAGGCATGCTAATCCGAATATGCAAGATGAAGAGATTGCCGGCTTGGGAGAAATTGACCCTGAAATAGGAATATTGAAGATTGACCGGTTAAATGGTACGCCCAAAGCAATACTTTATAATTATGCCTGCCATCCTTATACAGGTGTTCCAAATAAAAGAGTGACTGCCGAGTACCCTGGATTTGCCTCCCAATTAATTGAGGAACAGCTCGGAAAGGGCGCCATGGCCTTTTTCCTTCAGGGAGCAGCAGGAGATATAACAGAAATATTGTATAAAGATGTAAACCATCCAAGAGATAGCGAACCGTTTGGACAGATGCTCGGGCTTGATGTACTTCACGGGATAAGAGAAATAACCACCAGCAAAACTAACCGGTTATCTGTGGTTAACAAGACCATCTATCTTCCTCTTCGTTCCGATATTGCAGAGAGACTGACTGTTTTAGAAATGGAGAATCAGATGCTTTTGGATTCTCTCCGGTCAACAAGTTTAAACTTAAAGACATTTCTTCCCTTATACCTTAAATACAAAATTTCTGGATCCTATCCTTCTTATTATAAATATCTATATCTGGATGAAGAAAAAAAAGGAACAGAAGGATTAAAGAAACTGGATGAATCGAATAGAAAAGACATCGATAAGTATATCGGAAATATCTATATTATGGAAAAACTGACGCATATCCAAGAAGATATCTATTGGTTGAAACTTAGAGAGGAGCTGGTCAACAAAATTGGAGAAAAAAGTATTTCTATTGAGATTTTGGGAGTCCGAATAGGAGACTTTATTCTTGTCTCTTTTCCGGGAGAAACTTTTGCAACTGTAGGACTTGACATTAAGAGATTGTCCCCATATCCTTTTACTTTTCTGTCTGCTTATTCCAACGGTTACATACATTATGCTCCCGACAAAGAAGCCTATCAGAAAGGCGGATATGAAGTAACAAATTGCATTCTGGCACCCGAGTGGCAGGAAATTTATGAGAAAGAAATATTAGAAGTGATAAAGCAATTATAATTTAGCTAATGAAAAAAAAGAATACTACTAAAATTATTCCTGTTCATTTCGGTGAAAAGATCGTCGAACTACGAATACCTGAAACAAATCTCTGTTTCAGCTTGCAAAGAAATGAGTTCAACGCACCGGAAGATCCTAATGATGAGATAAGAAGAGCTTTACAGAATCCAATAGGGACAAAAAGACTAAAAGAAATCGTTTCAAAAAACTCTACCGTTGTTATCTTGGCCGATGACAGGACAAGGGTTACACCTCAAAAGATTATTATTCCGTTAATTCTTGAAGAGTTGCGCGAAGCGGGAATTGGCAACGGACAGATCAAGCTGGTTATAGCCTATGGCACTCACAGGCCAATGACAGACGAAGAGATACTGGAACGGTTTGGCCAGGATGTAATAAATCAGATAGAGATAAAACATCATGATTGTCACGATAATCTGGTAAACAGGGGAGTCACCAAAAGAGGGACACGCATAGTTGTCAATAAAGAGGTTCTCGATGCCGATATCCGTATTGGAGTAGGTGGGGTACTGCCACATCATCCTGTTGGTTGGAGCGGTGGTGCAAAAATTTTGCTACCGGGTGTGGCAGGAACGGAAACCGTGCATGCCATGCACCTCCTAGGGGCAACAGAACAGCAATTAGGAAAAGTTCTAACTCCCTGCAGGGAAGAAATGGAAGATTTCGCAAGGGATGTCGGACTTCATTTTATAGTAAATGTTATACAAACTGATAAAGGAGAACTACTTAAAGCAGTGGCCGGTCACTTTATTGAAGCACATCGTGAAGCTGTAAAGTGGGGAATGAAAATTTTTGGTGCAAAATTCACTGAAGCAGCCGACATTACCATCAGCAGCGCTTATCCGTCTGATTACGATTTCACCCAGGCCGATAAAGGTTTGTTCTCAGCAGAGATTGCCACTAAACCTAAGGGCGAGATTATTCTTCTATCACCATGTGATGAAGGCATTGCTCCTACACATGGAAAAGAAATTGCTCGTCTTGCCAAGTATGATGATGAGACGCTTTTCAAAATGTTGGATGATAATATAATTGAAGACCGGTTTGGAGCTTCGGAGTGTATGTACCTGAATCATATAAAGCGGAATTTTAAAGCCACTTTAACAATGGATCCTGTTCTGACCAATCTGCTTGGATTTCATTATTTGAATATTGATGATATTCAAAAATATTTAGATGAACGTATCAGTTTGACTAATGATATTCAAATTGGAATAGTACATAATAGCAGCGAGGTCTTACCGGTGCAGGAATCGGCTGAAAACATAGCCATTAACACATAACAGTAAATCGACAATTGAAAAATAAGAAATTTCATGCCTGAAAAAGAATCAATTTTGAAGCGATTTGGAAACTCTATGAGTTCCGTAGGACCCGGTCTATTCCTTGTAGGATATAGTATTGGCACAGGAAGCGTTGTTGCAATGGCATCTGCAGGATCCCGCTATGGGATGTCCATGCTTTGGGCTTTGGCCCTTTCCTGTATATTTAGTTTCTTTATGTTGGAGGCTTATGGCCGGTATGCCATAGTAACAGGAGAAGGGGCGCTATATGGCTATAAGAAGCATTTCAAATCTCTGGGCAAACCGATAGCTCTGATAACTTTAATTGGATTGGTTTTTGTTGAAATTATGGCACTTATTGGAATTATGGGGATTGTTTCCGATCTAATGCAAAAGATATCCATCGGTCTGTTTGGAGAGCCGGGATGGAATCCGGTTTACATAGCGTTTGGAGTAATTATTTTTTTATATCTATTCCTGCTGACAGGAAAATATTCCTCTTTTGAGAAATTAATGATAGTCTTCGTCTCCATCATGGGAATCAGTTTTATTATCTCCATGTTTGTAATTTTTCCTGAGCCTAATATTGTAATAGAAGGACTTATCCCCAACATACCGGACGAAAAAAATGCTCCGATGATTATTGCGGCGTTAGTAGGGACTACTTTAACAGCACCGACCTTTGTAGTAAGGAGCATGTTGATGAAAGAGAAAAAATGGACAACGAAACACTCGAAACATCAAACAAAAGATGCCTTTGTGGCAGCGTTATTAATGTTTATCATAAGCGGTTCTATTATGGCATGTGCCGCAGGTACTTTATATATTGCCAACAAACCGATTGAGGATATACTCACGATGGTAAGTATGCTGGAACCCTTCCTTGGGCGTCTGGCTCTTTCTGTTTTTATTACAGGAATATTTGGTGCGGCGCTCTCTTCTGTTTTTCCAATCGTGATGCTTGCACCTTTATTGATCAGTGACTACGAAAACAAACCGGTTGTTTATAAAGGAGCCCGTTTCCGAATAATGACTGGCATTGCGCTTCTTTTTGGGTTAATTGTTCCTGCTTTTGGTTTTAAGTCGGTTTTTGCCATGTTGATCAGTCAATTGTTTCAAATATTTGTATTACCGATTGTAGTTATTGCCATTATATATCTGTTAAACAAAAAAAGTATAATGGGAAAATATAAAGCGGAATTCTGGTTAAACCTGGGACTTTTGCTAACACTTATTTTCGCCTTTTATATTTCTTATCAATCCATCGTAGGCCTAATTGAATCATTTCATACAATGTTCTAGAGTGGAATATATTTAACAAACCACTGATTTACTAATGCTTATCTATTTAATAATCTGTTTTAATACTAAAAATATAATATTAAAATTCAACTGAAAGATGAATCTAAATTTTAGAAAATGTTATGAAATATTTCTGATCATTCTTTTATTTATTACATTAGCCGATATGAAAGCGCAGGTAAATTTCAATGATATTCCAATGATTGGTGCAGAAGTATTCATAGAACCCGGACAGTCAGATGAAAATGTAGAGAGTTGGTTTAAAATCCTTAGGGAAAACAAGATGGATGTCACACGTATCCGTATGTTCGAAAATTACATGAAGGATGCAAATGGCGACTGGGATTTCACATTGTTTGATAGGGCATTTTCCTATGCAGAAAAGTATCAAATTAAAGTCTATGCCAACCTTTTCCCTGCTACTGATTTTACAGATGTAGGCGGATTTAAATTTCCGTATAACGAAGAACACCTGAACCGTATTGCCGATTATATTAAAAATGTAGTTCTTCATTTTAAACAATTCTCATCTCTTTATGGCTGGGTTCCAATCAACGAACCAGGGGGAGGGAGCATTAATGACCCTTTAGCAAGGGCTATTTACAAAAAATGGCACGATGATTATGAAGACTCAAAACAGAGCAATAAACTGACTGCTTATAACCATCTATCATTTGATAATGAGAAGTTCTTATTGCATTATAACACATGGTATTTAAAATGGCTGTCAGATGAAATACGTAAGTATGACAAAGAAAAACCTATTCACGTAAATAACCATCAGATTTTCACACTTGCCTCACAGTATGATTTCCCAAGTTGGAGAACTTTCCTTTCCAGCTTAGGGGGGTCAGCGCATGCCAGTTGGCACTTCGGTTTTTTTCCCAGAAACAGGTATGACATAGCCATATCTGCAAATAGTGAGATTCTTCGTTCAGGCGCTGGTAATATTCCCTGGATGATGACTGAATTACAGGGAGGAAATAATATTTACAGCGGCAATAAACCAATATGTCCTACAAAAGAGGAAATAAGTCAGTGGTTCTGGATAACTATAGGATCTGGTAGTAAAGGAGCAATTTACTGGTGCTTAAATCCAAGAGCATCAGGTTCTGAGGCAGGTGAATGGGCTATGGTGGATTTTCAAAATAAACCTGCAGACAGATTGGTTGAAGCAGGACGAATTGGAGCGGTAATTGATAAAAATCGACAACTATTTGCCGAAGCAAGGCCTCTGAACAGCAAAATACACGTTATTTATATTAGGGAGTCAATGTGGGTAGAGAACAGATTGGCGAGACGTGCAAGTGATTTTGAAGCAAGGCAAGCAGGGGCTGTGATGAAATCGGCTTTAAGCTTTTTTGAGGCTTTTTCTCATATGGGCTTGCAACCTTCATTCGAGGAGCTGGGCGAATTCGATTTCAGTAAATCCTCCTATAAGGGTCATACAATGGTACTTTCGAACCAAATTGCTATCCCGGAAACATACGATGATAAACTCCGCTATTTTGTAAGAAATGGAGGTCAGTTAATTATAGATGGGCTTACGGGGTACTACGATGAAAACGCCATTTGTAGAATGATGAATGATTTTCCTTTAGAAGATCTGTTTGGAGGAAATATCTCTGAATTTAAATTCACTGATAACTTATTCCAGTTACAGGTTGATCAGGAAAAACTACCTTCTCACGCATTAAAGGGATATATAGTTCCTGTAACCGGTAAGTCGATTGGATTTGAAGGAGATAAAACTACAGGTCTCACAAATCAATATGGACGAGGACGGGTGATATGGATTCCCTCATTAGTGGGTTTAGGTACACGAATAGAGGATGATTTTGAATCGTTCATCAGATTTCTGCGGAGATATGTAAATATTAGTGAAGAGATTCATTTCGAACCTTTCCAAAATGATATGCTTATGAAAACATTAAAGAATGAAGATACGTATATCAGTATAATCGTGAATAAGTCGGACTCAAAGCAAGACGTTAAAATAATCGCACCTTTCGAGCTTAAAAAGCCTACTATACTATTTTCTAACTGCACTGCATTGATGACAGACAATGTACTAAGCATAGAATCAGAAGAAACTGTTGTTATCAGTTGGAGTTTAAGGTAAACTATACAACTCGTCATGCTCTCTTCGTTCTTCGTTGTACTTGTGATATGCCCTGCTTTATCTTACCAACAACAATCATACAATCGACATAATCAGAGGCGGGTATTAATATGGGGTTCAAACATACTTTAAAAGGACATTTAGTGAGGGGAAAATCAAACGGGTTATATCTATGAAGTGATCAGGAACAGAGGATTCATTGCTGTTAATGAAATGGAATCGTCGCTATTCCCAATATCTAAACTGTTCAGCTATGACAAACAATATTATACCCAATTCTTTGATTCGTAAATAAAAATAACTTTGTACTGATTATCAATTTAAAATTCAGAGCTATGGATAAAGATGTTTTATATGCGGTTATGACGATCGAAGAGCTTAAAAAAGAAGTTACGGAAGCAACAGAAGATGTACTGCAGGGTAATGGTGTAAAGCATGACGATTTTAAAGAGATGAAGACATGGATGTAGTCTGGTCTAAAAAAGCCGTTTCGAGGGTTAATGAAATTCGGGATTATTATAAAACGTAAAGTAAGAAGGTCGTTCAGAACTCCTGATCCAATTACGAAAATAGACGGAAAACATCCATTAAGTACCAAATAATCACTATATTTGCAGGAGTCTGCAACTTTCGAAATCAAAATGCAAATTTAATTTCGCTTTTGCAGTGGATTGTAAATGATATTATTTTTTAACTCTCAGAATTACTATGTGTACTAACATTGGAAATAGGAAAAGAAATTTCGGATTATTGATTGTATGGCTTTTTGCCACACTGGTATATGCCCAGCAAAACGTGAATTACGATGAGTCGAAAGTTCCTGCGTATGTTCTTCCGAAAATTTTGCAATGCGAGAATGGAGAAACGGTTAAGAGTGTGGAACAGTGGGAAAAGCAGAGAAGACCGGAACTCATAGAGTTATTCGCTTCCCACGTATATGGACGGACTCCTGATGCGAAGATAGATGTTACTTACGAACTCTTGACGGAAGATCCCCATGCGATGGACGGTAAAGCGACCAGCAAGCAGGTAAAATTTACTTTTTCGAACGGAAAGAAAAAAATTGAGGCTCTTTTATTAATGTACATACCCAATAAACCAACGGACAAAGTACCTGTTTTTGTAGGATATAACTTTAAGGGGAACCACAGTACAACTTCAGATACAACGGTTCTTTATTCTCCGGTTTTCCAGTTGATGAAAGAGACAAACCATGCGGATTGGGAACGAGGTACTCAGGCAAGCCGGTGGAGTTACGATAAAATTATCGACCGGGGGTACGCTATCGCAACAATGTGTTATCACGATATTTTCCCCGATAAACCGGAATTAAGAGATCACAGTATTGTATCCCTCTTTCCTGGATATGATCCTGAAGCTATTGCTCCTGACGAATGGCAGGCCATTGGAGCCTGGGCATGGGGTTCGAGTCGGATCGTTGATTTCCTAGAAACACAGGAGAAGATAGACTGTAATAAAATCGCAATCATGGGACATTCCCGGCAAGGGAAAGCTACCCTTTGGGCCGGTGCCCAAGATAAGCGCTTCCAAATTGTTATATCCAATGATTCCGGGTGCGGTGGCGCAGCACTCTTCCGGAGAAGATTCGGAGAAACCATCGCCACCATAAACAAGGCGTTCCCTCACTGGTTCTGCGAAAATTTCCGTCAATATAACAACAGAGAAGAATCGCTACCGATAGATCAGCATCAGCTTATCGCCTTGATAGCTCCCAGAAAAGTATATGTAGCAAGTGCCGAAAAAGACCTCTGGGCGGATCCGAGAGGAGAGTTCTTGTCTGCTTACTATGCCGGGCCGGCGTACCGGTTGTATGGCTTATCTACCATCGAATCGAATGAAATGCCGAAGCTTCATGAGCCGATCATGGAGGACATCGGTTATCATATAAGAGCAGGAGTGCATGATGTAACTGAATATGACTGGGAGTGCTATCTGGATTTTGCCGATAAACACTTCAAAAATTAATCTGTTTTGATTAACTTCGCTGCTGTATTCAATTCTGAAATCTCAACAATAAGATGAAACTGATTTCACCGATTATTTTTCTGTCTATTTTTCTACTAAACTGCACTGCATTGATGACAGACAATGTACTAAGCATAGAATCAGAAGAAACTGTTGTTATCAGTTGGAGTTTAAGGTAAACTATACAACTCGTCATGCTCTCTTCGTTCTTCGTTGTACTTGTGATATGCCCTGCTTTATCTTACCAACAACAATCATACAATCGACATAATCAGAGGCGGGTATTAATATGGGGTTCAAACATACTTTAAAAGGACATTTAGTGAGGAAAAAATCAAACGGGTTATATCTATGAAGTGATCAGGAACAGAGGATTCATTGCTGTTAATGAAATGGAATCGTCGCTATTCCCAATATCTAAACTGTTCAACTATGACAAACAATATTATACCCAATTCTTTGATTCGTAAATAAAAAAAAATAACTTTGTACTGATTATCAATTTAAAATTCAGAGCTATGGATAAAGACGTTTTATATATAGAAAAGGCAAAGTTAATAGAATCCATTGTTGATGTTGACGATATTAATATTATCAAAAAAGTCCGTTCATTTTTGAAAAGATCCGTTTCTTCTCGCCGTCCTGCGGTTATGACGATTGAAGAGCTTAAAAAAGAAGTTACAGAAGCAACAGAAGATGTACTGAAGGGTAATGGCGTAAAGCATGACGATTTTATTAAAGAGATGAAGACATGGATGTAGTCTGGTCTAAAAAAGCCGTTTCGAGAGTTAATGAGATTTGGAATTATTACAAAACGAAAAGTAAGAAGGTCGCTTTAAAACTTGTCAATGATATTGAAGTTGCCGGAAGTTCATTGGGTAAATTTCCCCAAATGGCTGCGATAGAGCCATCTCTCTCGGAAATGACTAGGACATACAGAGCTTTGGTCGTCAGAAACAATTATAAAATTATCTATTTTATAGACGATAAGAGCGATACTGTGTATATCGTTACTGTTTGGGATTGCCGTCAAGATGACAAGAAGTTAATAAATGAATTATCGGAATAAATAAGATGAAACTGATTTCACCGATTATTTTTCTGTCTATTTTTCTACTAAACTGCACAGCCACAGCAGCAGAAAAACAACTCACCGATTACGTCAATCCTTTTTTGGGGACAGCCACGCTGTGGGAACCGCAAGATCTGGGATATGTACGCACCTGGAAACAGCGTACCTGGGGAGCAGAAGTTTTTCCGGGCTCTTCTCTTCCCAACGCCATGGTTCAGTTGAGCCCTGTAACCCAGTTTAGAAGCGGAGCCGGGTATCAGTACGAAGACTCGGTAATTTATGGATTTGCACATACCAATAAAGGACACTGGAACCTGCTGCATATCCCCCTGCTGCCGGTCACGGGAGAGGTCACGCCGGGAAACTATGCTTCTGCTTTTAGTCATGATAACGAATCGGCACACCCGGGATACTACCGGGTATTTCTCGAAGCATACGCCATCGACGCGGAACTGACTTCCACGCTGCGTTGCGGATTTCATCGATACACTTATCCCAAGGGAGCGAAGAAGAAGTTAATTGCCGATATGACCCGTTCCAACAACCGGGTGAAGGATTGGAAGATCGAAAAGGTGGGCGAGTACGTTTTTACAGGTTTCCAGGATGCTGAAGGAAAAATGTATTTCTACGCCATCTCCAATTATCCCATAGAGGATATCCGGGCACTGAAAGACGATCAGCATGAGGTCTCGTTGGTGGAGTTCGGTGAGAATAGAAAGAACAAAGGGAGAGGAAAAAATGAACCGCTGGAACTCAAAATAGGATTTTCCTTCGTCAGCATCGAAAACGCGAAGATGAACTTAGAAAAGGAGATGCTCAACAAGAGTTTCAATCAGGTCCGTAAGGAAGCCGACAAGGAATGGAACAGGTTGCTGTCGAAAATTAAAGTGTCGGGCGGTACCGAGCGCGAAAAAGGCATCTTCTACTCCACACTATACCGCTCATTCCTCTGGCCTGCCCTGCGCAGCGATGTGAACGACGATTTTACGGATGAGAGAGGAGAGGTTGTCAATGAAGGGTTTCATTATTACACCAACCCCTCGTTCTGGGACGATTACCGCAACAAACTGGTGTTGCTGGGAATGCTGTCACCCGACGTCACTACCGATATCATCAAATCGATCACCGACAAAGGAGAGAAAAAAGACGGTTATATGCCCACCTTCTTTCACGGCGACCATGCCTCGGTATTCGTGGCGGGAAGCTACCTGCGCGGTATCACCGATTTCGACCTGAAACGCGCCTACAAGCTGCTGCTGAAAAATGCCACCGTGCCCGGCCGTGGCGGCAGGCCCTATCTGGACGAATATATCGAACGGGGCTGGATTGCGGAAAAAGATACTACCAACGTACCCACATGGGATGAGTACAAAGCAGCGGTCACCAAAACAGTGGAATATGCGTATGACGATTACGCCACCGCTTTGATTGCCAAAAAACTGGGTGACGAAGAGAATTACTCGTTACTGATACAACGTTCCGGAAATTATAAGAACCTGTTCGACCCATCCACCGGCTTTTGGCGGGGAAAAATCGACAATGGGAACTGGATCGTGGATTTTGATCCCTACTATCCCTATTTCGCCTACATGTACCGGGAGGCAAACGCCTGGCAATCGCTCTTCTTCGCCCCACACGACCCGGAAGGGATGATCGCATTGTATCCGTCCCACCAGGCAGTGGAACAGAAGCTCGACTCGCTCTTCACCGAGCCCTGGAGAGGATATGAAGCGCATAACATGACCGGATTTATCGGTAATTATTGTCACGGCAACCAGCCCTCTCACTCGATACCTTATACCTATTATTTTATCGACAAGCAGGAGAAAGCGCAATGCGTGCTCGACAGCATCATGGGCCGCTTCTACGATATGGGAGCCGATAAACTGGCCTATGCCGGCATGGACGACGCGGGGGAGATGTCGGCGTGGTACGTGTTCAATGCCATCGGGCTATATACCTATTCACCGGCCGATCCGGAATATATCATCTCCGTGCCGTTGTTTGACAAGGTGGAGTTTACACTCGGCAACAACACCACTTTCACCATCAGAAAAGAGGGCAACGAAAAGAAAATACAGCAGATCAGGTACGGCAATGAGGCCATTGAGGGTTGGCTTATCACTCACGATCAACTGATGCAGGGCAAGGAATTGGTCATATCTACTACTGAATAGTAAAAATAGAGGACTGCTAAAAGCTTTTTTCAGGGGTTAAGTTATAGTTTTGTAAGTTACAAATCTATAACTTATAAAACTGTAACTTACAAAAAAGCAACACCGATCCGTGAATGGGATGCGGCATCCTATTTCACATTATAACTTTTTGAGAATGATTGTTTTTGCCTGAAAATCGTTCGTCTTCTTCGCAATAAGAAGCATTTCGTTCCATTTGTCAACCGGCACATAGGATTTTTCATATATTTTGCTGGCAGACACGAGTAACTTGTTTCCTTCCAGCTTATAACCGGAGCAAAATCCGCCGAATTCGTTCGAATAAACAGAAGGTAGCCCATCTAATTCCTCAACGGTATAGCCTTCGGGGATCTCTATTTCAATTTCATAATCCAACCGTATGGCAGTAGGAAGATATGCTTCGACATTCCGCTTTTCATCCCGTTCATCCGGTTCCCATTGCTGTCCTATCAGTTTGCCTATTTCAAGGACAAGGTTGTTCCCCGCATTCTTCACCAATCCGTCTAACGTATAAGATACCGTGTAATCCAACGAAGGACGGTTAATGGCCGTGCCTATCGCCCCAAAAGAATAATCTATCACCTTGTTGGGCTTTTGTCCATGATAGGCTGTTAGCTCCATTTCAACATTATCTTTCTGAGTTTTCTTGCGGTCCTCTAACGCCGAGACATATTCATCAATTTGCTTACGGGTTGATTTGTTTTCCTGCAACTCTTCCATTAACGTTTGTTCTATACCAAGCTCCTCTCTCATTTCTTTATCCCAATCTTCGTAGAGCACTAATGACCAATAATCTTCTTTCATGCTACCGGTACATTTAAGATTGCGCTTCACATTTAGCTGCGTCGGATTGTCAGCCTGAAAATTCACTTCAATCTTGGAGATTAGGAGATTATCTCCGGCTTTCGACTCTGGAATTTCATATTGCCCCGTGCTGCCTTCTATGCCATACTTTTTATTCATGGCATATTTTACGACCTCAACCGTAGAGGCTGTCTCTCCCTGAAATATCCCCGGAATTTCCCCGGCGTACCTATATCTATTCATGAAAAAGAACAGTTGGTTATCGTTTGCCAACAGGCCGGTTAAAAGATCATCATCCGAAACCACTTCGTCTTTTCTGGATCCAAACCGGCTGGTAACAAACAGAAGTTTGTGCGATACATTATACTCTTTAAACAGTTGTTGCAACCTGACGACAAACTTCGCTCTCGGATAATTGGCATAATCGTTCGGCCAATGAAAACGCAACGCGCCATACAACAAGGCTGCCCGTTCTTCATCACTCATAGACGGATGTTGGTCAATATATGCGGATACGGTCTTTTTAACTTTCTTATCGGTTTCCTTCATCCAGAACATTTGTTTTTCCTGAGCTGCCAGTAAAGCTTTGGAATCGTTCAGGTATTCGTCGTAAGGCAGGTCTTTATACATTCCGCTTTTACGGGCATTGGGCGATTTATAGATCAATTTAGACGTATTGTTCAGCGCATACAGATGAATCATGGGAAGGCTCCTGTATGGCGAGATCCAACGCATTTCTTCCAACAGGGGCACCTTCATAAGATTTTCTGCCTCTACATCAAGTATATAGTTATTATCAGCATCCGTGGTCTGTCTCATTTCGGGAGCACCATTGACAGAGCGGTATTCCACGGTGAGTTTATTACCGAATTCGCAATGGATTGAATATTTTAATACGGGATATGGCGCGAAAAAAGTAAATATTTCGGGCGAAGCGTTATAGGTCTCGAGTTCCATCTCATCACAAACGAAATAATCCAGGATATCTCCTACCTGCAGACCCGGAATGGCTACTTTCTTCAGTGTTTCTTTCTCTTTCTTCCCTTCCGTCATCGCTACGGACTCCTCGTCGATAGCGACTTCTACAATAGAGCCATCCGGTTTGATCACCCGTGCACCAACGATTGTTTTAAGACTGTTCGACCGCATATATCCGCTTATCTTAACCTCTTCCCTGAATGACAATTCCGCAAATTCGGTCAAAGCCGAGAGATCATTGATCTTGACCATCCGCCTGTCGATATTCGTATAATATAATTCGCGGTTAACATCTCCGAACAGAAGAGCATTCATCCTGAAACGGTTTTTACTGGTTGCCGCGATGTACTGATGGCGAGCGAGAATAACAGCTGATTCATTTTCGTATCCGGACGGCAATTCGTAGTTCTTAAACTCGGGTTTATCCCAGGTCCAGACCGTTTCCCTTACGGTTTTTGCATGGGTTTGACGATCTTCGGCAAAAGTGTATATCGAAAATAAAAAGAGGAAAAAGAATAAAACAGGAGCGGAAATCTTCGTAGTCATAAATATATTCGTTTTAAATTTTTTCGAGAGTGATCTGTCTTAAATATGCGTTTCTCAACACCTCTATATCTGCATTCCACTGACGGAAGCTCGATTTCGGCAAAGTTGGCTTTTTTATGGTGATCTCTTTATGATACAAGATACTATTGTCAGTTACAGTATAACGAATACTGAATCCGTAATGCTCTGTTTCTATCTCCATATCCCGGGGCATATCTTTCACCCGGTAACCTTCGGGGATTACAATCCGGATGTTACTCATGCGGTTCTCACTGAAAGAAAAAGCATAATCATTCTTCCTCTTAATTGTATCGATGGATAACGTCACAAAATCTTTGAAGACGTCAGGATCGATATACAACTCATCAGAAAAAGAGCGGACAGACGAAGGACGCAGATCTTTGTAGGATATGGACAGGTTTTCTGATCCGGTTTCCACCCCTTTAATGCTTATATCCAAGATGGAATCGGCCGGATTATTACTCTTCAGGTGATTTTTCAGATACCTGTCGATATCCGTTTTACCGGCATACCGGATAGAAGAGGTCATCGCATAGTTGGATTCTCCGCTAAAAGAGAGTTCTGATTGGCCGGCTAATCTTTTACTGTCGATCGTATAATGGCTCACCAACAGAATCCGGTTATGAGACGGGGGGAACGAAGGGGTACGAATCATCAAATAATGATCACCATCCTCTATCATCGCCATCTTTCCCTGAATGGGATAAGCTATTTCGCCAAATGGCATAAATTTGACGGTAGGATCTAAGAAGTAAAATTCGCCGTTATCATTCAAGGCGCATATCATGTGATCGGCGGAAGGGATAGGCAACGTCCATTCACGTCCGGCTTCCGTTGTGTTTATCCATACCAGACGGGCATCAAATCCTTCCGCCATCAACAGGCATTTCAACAAGTTGGCCATCCCTTTGCAATCCCCGTATTTCTTTCTTATCACGGCTTGCGCTTCATCCGGCTTAAATCCCTGAATGCCGTACTCAAATGCAACATATCTTATGTTATTTTGAACCCAGTTGAGTAATGCATTGATTTTATCCGGGACGGTCTCGCTGCCTTTGGTTATCTCCCCGGCAAGCTGTGCTATTGAGGCATGGTCGTTATCGGTCAGATCAGCTTTGCTCTTGCTCCATTTATACATATGCTCAAAACTGTAAAAATACTCTTCTGTTCTTTTATTTATTACAGCTTTTCGGGGAACGATTTGAATGTTAGGGAACGTAAGCATGTAATCGGGCATACAATCCTCATATTTGTATGCTTCCTGATTTTCTATATGATAGGTATATATCGTGTTTCCCGACTTAGGGTCTGTATCGGTTGTCCTGTTTATGTTTGCATCGAAATTGTTCTCGACAATATCTATTTCCATCCACTGCGGAACAATGATCCGGATCGTTTTATTCTTTATGAAATGATTTTCTACAATATTGATAAACAAGAATCCGTATATATCTTTATACTTCTTTTCGTAAGTTACCGTACCTGTCTCATTTTTATCTTTAAATTGTAAGTCAAGGTGGCATACTTTACTATCATCATGGAAAATATTTTCCTTTATATAAGTCTCATATTTGGGAGAAGAAGCTTTAACCCCTTTTGTCCTGATTCTGGTTATCCCGGAATTAATATCGTAGAACCGATAGAAAGTGACCGGCTGGACATTCTTAGCACACGAGTAGGTAACAGCCTGTTTTTCCTCCACGACAACCTTATTATTTTCCATTACATACGTGTAGGTGCATTGTTGATCGCTGATAATCATATTATCATCACTGTTTTGAGACAGAATAGTGATGGGTAAAAAAGAGATTAGCAAAAGAATAAAATATTTCATAGTCGTTAGACTCAAATAGAACAATTCATTCAATAATTGGAATAAACATCATTACACTACAAAAATAATAGATTAACTTCAATTATATTTCTTTACACAACAAAAAATCCCAAATACTTATTATACTTTAATTAATTTTGTCCCATTCATATCCGTTTCTTATGTAACTTTACCGTCACAATATTTAGAAACTGTTTCTAATTTAACAGCGGAAAGCTATTGCCCATACTCCTTATTACCGTTATCAGATCAAGGAATATACTTCGGAGGCCTATATAAAGGGAAGTTTGACCATCGATAAAATCCCGGGAATTTTCAAACGTGCCATGAAAGTCAACGACAGCAGTTTGGACTTCAACTCCCTTATAGGAAAGCCGCTGGTAATGGAATTGAAAAGCGATATCCGCTTTACATCACCCGAAGCTTACCAACAAAATATGAATTATCAACCCGACCATATCATCAACAAGATCAAAGTGACGCCCTGGAAGAAAAATTCCAACCTGTTTTCGGGCTATATCTACATTCTGGAAGACACCTGGAACGTGTATATTGCCGATCTCGTCGCAAGCGAACTGGGTACCACAATGCATTTCTGGAGGGCGGTTATTCCGTCGGTTTTTTAGGCTTGGGCAGGGTCGGGATTTTCACCGGATTTACCGACAAAAAGTTCGATCGTTTCGGAGTAAGGTTAAGCTATCCGCTTTGGAGTATTATCGAAAAACCGTAAAGTTCGAATTTTTTCCCTGTAATTATAAAGGCCATTACCTTGAAGTGTCACCGAATGGGAATGGGCTCCTTTTTATTTCTTCCATTTTATCACCATAAACAGCATATTGTTCAGAAATGGAAAGCAGACTATATCAAAAACAACCGATGAGATGCATCAATATCGACCGACTAAACATATCAAAAACAACCGATAATTTAGCGATTACAAATAAATTTCTTACTTTTGCAAAATAACAAAGCATTGATATGGAATATTTAAAACGGATCGCGGATGAGCAACTTAGTTTACGTCTGGAAGCTTTTGGCGCAGTTCAAATAAAAGGTCCAAAGTGGTGCGGTAAAACAACCACTGCCGGGATGCAGGCGAAAAGTGTAATAAAAATGCAAAATCCAGATACAAGAGAAGGGTATCTGGCGACTGCCCGTACTAAACCGTCATTACTGTTGAAAGGTGATACACCCCGGTTGATTGATGAATGGCAGGTGGCGCCCGTATTGTGGGATGCTGTTCGTAATGAGGTGGATGAGCGCAGACTGAAGGGGCAATTCATTCTTACAGGTTCAACTGTTATTGATGATGATGAAATTATGCACACGGGAACCGGCAGAATATCACAAATGTCCATGTATCCAATGAGCCTGTATGAATCTCGGGAATCCAATGGAAAAATCTCATTGCGGGAATTATTTGACAATAAAGATTTGGATATAGACGGAATTACTTCTGATTTGTCCATCGAACAACTTATTTTTGCGGCATGTCGGGGTGGATGGCCTGCTTCGCTGGACAGCATGAGTGATACCGCCAAATTACTGATCGCCAGAGATTATGTGAATATCATTTGTGAAGAAGACATCTCAAGGGTGGACAAACGACGACGCAATCCTGCTCTTGCCCGATTGATAATGCGCTCTTATGCACGAAATATCTGTACGTTAGCCAAGAAAACGAGTATGTTGGCTGATGTATCTACCGAAATGGAAAGTACTGCCATGTCAACTTTCGATGATTATGTGAGCGCATTGGAAAAACTTTTTGTCATTGAAGATGTTGAAGCGTGGAGCCCTGCCATTCGGTCAAAAACCGTCATCAGAACCGGAAACAAACGTTGCTTTGTTGACCCCTCCATTGCTGTAGCAGCCATGGGTGTTTCTCCGCAGAACCTGGAACTTGATCTGAAGACTTTTGGATTTATATATGAGTCTCTATGTATAAGAGATTTAAAAGCTTATTCTCAGGTATTGGGTGGACGATTGTCATACTATCATGACCGTTTTGGGTTGGAAGCCGATGCTGTCATCCATTTGGATGATGGCCGATATGCACTCGTCGAGTGCAAACTAGGAAGTAAAGAGATAGAGGAAGGAGCCAAGCATTTATTGGAACTGAAGCAACTTGTTCAAGAAAAGAACGAAAAGGAGAAGCAGATAAAGATGCGGCTTCCTGACCTTTTGATTGTTTTGACGGGTGGAGAAATGGCTTACACTCGTGAGGATGGCGTGAAGATTATTCCAGTGGGATGTTTGAAGGATTGATAAACTTATTACCCGATTCTTCCCCAGTCATACCGGTTTCCGCTCAAACGGCCGAGTTGTTGCTTCAAGACTAAATGCTCCGGTTGCGAGAGCTTGGGGTCTTGAGAGATAATGCCTTCGGCAATTTCACGTGCACGGAACAGGATGGCATTGTCGCGAACCAGGTCGGCGATCCTCAGGTTGAAAGGGATACCGCTTTGCTGTGTGCCTTCCAGGTCGCCCGGGCCGCGAAGTTTCAGGTCAGCCTCAGCAATAACGAATCCGTCGTTGCTTTCGGTCATTATTTCCATGCGTTTGCGCGTATCCGACGAGAGTTCATAAGGCGTGATCAACACACAGTACGACTGGTCGGCACCACGCCCTACCCTGCCCCGCAACTGGTGTAACTGCGACAATCCGAAACGCTGTGCACTTTCGATAACCATCACCGATGCGTTCGGCACGTTAACCCCCACCTCGATAACGGTTGTCGAAACCATGATTTGCACTTTGTTGGCTACAAACTGCTGCATCACCTCCTCTTTTTCGGCAGGCTTCATCCGTCCGTGCATTTTGCAGACCGTAAATTCGGGAAAAGCCTCCCGGATATGGGTAAACCCGTCTTCCAGATTTTTCAAGTCCATCTTTTCACTTTCCTCGATAAGCGGATAGACGATGTAAGCCTGCCTTCCCGCTTTGATCTGTTCACGGATAAACTGATAAAGTGCTCCCCGCTTTTTATCGAACCGATGCAGTGTCTGGACAGGTTTTCGCCCGGGCGGCAGTTCATCGATAACGGAAACATCCAGATCGCCGTAAACCGTCATGGCCAAGGTACGGGGAATAGGCGTGGCCGTCATCACCAAAACGTGCGGAGGATGCTCGTTCTTTGTCCAAAGTTTTGCACGCTGCGCCACACCAAAACGATGTTGCTCATCAATAACCACAAATCCCAGATTCTTGAACTGCACCACATCTTCAATAAGGGCATGTGTACCGATAAGGATATGGATATCGCCAGACAATAACCCGGCGTGAATCTCCCCGCGTTCTTTTTTCTTTGTCGATCCCGTCAGCAGCGCCACGTTTACGTTCATATCCGAAAGCAGTTTACTGAAAGTCTCGAAATGCTGTGACGCCAGGATTTCGGTAGGCGCCATCAGACACGACTGAAAACCGTTGTCCATCGCGATCAGCATACACATGACCGCCACAAGCGTTTTTCCGCTTCCCACATCGCCCTGCAGCAACCGGTTCATCTGCTTGCCCGAAGCGGTGTCCTTCCGGATCTCCTTAATTACCCGTTTCTGCGCGTTGGTCAGTTCAAACGGCAGGTGCTTCTCGTAAAACGAATTCAGGTACTTCCCCACTGTCTTGAAAACAAACCCGTGGAGCTTGGCTTTCCGGTCGGCAGCATACCGGACGATATTGAGCTGAATAAAAAACAGCTCCTCAAATTTCAACCGGAACTCGGCATCGCGAAGTAAAACGGGATTCCTGGGAAAGTGAATGTTCTCGATGGCATCGTGGAACGGAACAATATGGGCCTTTCTCACCACATCAGGGGAAAGTGATTCAGGCAGCCGGTCTTTTATCATTCCAAACGCATTTTCAATGATTTTCTGAATGGCTTTGGAATTCAGGTAATGGTTCTTCATCTTATCCGTTGTGTTGTACATCGCCATCAGGCCATCGGGCCGGTCGGCTTCGCTCATGTACGGATCAATTTCGGGATGAGCGATGTTCCAACGATTGTTGAAAAGCGTGGGTTTACCAAAAACAATATATTCCTGATTGATCTTGTACTTACTTTCTACGAACCGGACTCCCTGAAACCATACCAAATCGATAAACCCCGTACCGTCGGTAAAGTGCGCGACAAGTCGTCTCTTTCGTCCTTCGCCAAATGTCTCGAACGCCGTTATTTTCCCTTTGAGCTGGATGTACGGCATGCTACCGTCAATCTCGTGCACATAGTACATCCGGCTCCGGTCGATATACCGATAGGGATAATAGCGCAGCAGATCACCCAACGTGAAAACATCAAGTTCTTTATTTAAGATCTCCGCACGCTTGGGACCCACACCCGGGACGAATTTTATGTCGGTTTGAAGAATCATTTCAAGTTGCGGGGTACAATTTACGAATTTACCATGCGAACAAGGGGTATTGTTTCATCGTAACATTTACTTTTTCACGAACCGATTTTATCGTTTTGTCGTTTTCCACGTCGGCAAGGACCGTATCGATCATCTCAACAATGTCACCCATCAGCGATTCTTTTGCTCCGCGAGTAGTAATGGCCGGAGTCCCGAAACGCAGTCCCGATGTCTGAAACGGGCTTCGGCTATCAAACGGGACCATGTTTTTGTTGGTCGTAATGTCTGCTTCCACGAGCACCTTCTCAGCCACTTTTCCGGTCAGCCCTGGAAATTTGGTGCGCAAATCCACCAAAACAATGTGATTATCCGTTCCTCCCGACACCACTTTGTAGCCTTTATCCGCAAATGCCTGCGCCATAACGGCTGCATTCTTTTTCACTTGCGCCTGATACGTTTTGAATTCAGGATCCAACGCTTCGCCGAACGATACCGCTTTAGAAGCAATAACGTGTTCCAGCGGGCCTCCCTGCATTCCCGGGAAAACAGCCGAATCCAAAAGCGCCGACATCATTTTTACTTCCCCCTTCAGTGTTTTTAACCCCCATGGATTTTCGAAATCCTGTCCCATCAAAATAATACCTCCGCGCGGGCCGCGAAGGGTTTTATGGGTTGTGGAAGTTACCACATGGGCATATTTAAGCGGATTATCCAGCAATCTGGCAGCAATTAATCCGGCAGGATGTGCCATATCTACCATAAAGATGGCGCCGATTTCGTCGGCCACTTTGCGGATACGGGCATAATCCCATTCGCGTGAATAGGCCGATGCCCCGGCGATAATTAATTTAGGGTGTTCGGCACGGGCGACCGATTCCAATTGATCGTAATCCACTTGCTGGTTGTCTTCGCGAACATTATATTCCAATGCATGAAACATTAAACCGGAAAAGTTCACGGGTGAACCGTGCGACAAGTGTCCGCCGTGCGAAAGATTGAGTCCGAGAAACTTATCTCCTGCTTTCAGGCAAGCCAGAAAAACAGCTGCATTTGCTTGTGCGCCCGAGTGTGGTTGTACGTTTGCCCATTCGGCATTGAACAACTTCTTCAAGCGGTCGATCGCCAATTGTTCGCTTAAATCCACCATTTCGCAACCGCCATAGTAACGCCTGCCCGGATAACCTTCGGCATATTTATTGGTTAGGACGGAACCCATGGCCTGCAACACTTGCTCGCTCACGAAGTTCTCCGAAGCAATAAGTTCTATTCCTTTTAATTGACGCAATTTTTCCTGTTCGATAATTTCGAAAATTTGTGTGTCTCTTTTCATCTATTTTTGATTTATATTGTTTTAGAAACTATTTAATTTTTAGAGCCGAGAATCAAGACACAAGAACCAAGACAATTTAATTATGCTTGTGGAGTGCAATGATGTTCATGCTCGTCTTTTATATAAAGAAGTAGTAAAAAAATCTTCGCTAAGATATTTTCCTGCAAATTTAAACAAAATATGTGTGACATACACACATTTGCATTTTTTTAGATTAAGAAACCCTCTTCCATTAGAACCTGCATTATGACTTAATATTGCAGCAGTGACAAAAAATTGCCTGTTTTTTGCTAGTATTTAATCAATTTGTTATAAATTTGTGTGATTTTGATTATCTAAATACAATACAATTATGCACAATTATCCAGTTAACCAAGCAGGATTCGCAACAAAAGCCATACATGGAGGCCGTCAAAAAAATCAATTCGGCTCCCTTTGCGATCCCATTTATCAAACCTCGGCATTTACTTTTGAAACAGCAGAGCAGGGCGGGCGTCGTTTCACACAGGAAGAAGAAGGATATATTTACACCCGTTTAGGCAATCCCACCTCCACCTCGGTGGAAGAAAAAGTCCGGTTGCTGGAAGGTGGAGAAGCTTGTGTTTCTGCAGCTTCGGGAATGGGAGCCATCACGTCGGCCATTTGGTCGTGTGTGGAACAAGGTGATCACATTATCGCCTCAAAAACGCTTTACGGATGCACTTTTGCATTTCTGAATCACGGAATTAACAGGTATGGGATTGACGTATCGTTTGTTGATATCCGTGATCCTAAGAACATTGAATCGGCTATGCGCCCTACTACCAAGCTGGTGTACCTGGAAACACCTGCTAATCCGAATCTTTATATCGCAGATTTAAAGTCAATTGCAGAGATAGTCCACAAAAAAGCCGATTGTATTTTGATGGTCGATAACACTTTTTCCACTCCATATATCACACGTCCGATAGAATGGGGCGCTGATGTTGTGGTACATTCGGCAACAAAATACCTTAACGGCCACGGCGATGTTATAGCAGGATTTGTTATCGGAAAGAAAGAATATATCAACAGGGTCCGGTTCGTCGGGATGAAAGACATGACGGGAGCCACCCTGAGCCCTTTCGATGCTTTTCTGATTGCACGCGGGCTCAAGACGCTCGAAATAAGAATGGAGAAACATTGTCGGAACGCACAGGAAGTGGCTGAGTTCCTTGAAAGGCATGCTGCTGTTGAAACGGTTTTATTCCCCGGGTTAGCATCATTCCCTCAGTTTGAACTGGCGAAAAAGCAGATGTCTTTACCGGGAGCCATCATCTCTTTTGAAGTAAAAGGAGGTATGGCGGCCGGTAAAAAACTTCTCAATAATCTGCAGCTTCTATCTATTTCGGTAAGCTTAGGAGATGCCGAGACGCTCATCCAGCATCCGGCCAGCATGACTCACTCCGCCTATTCACCCGAAGAACGCTTGGCAAGCAATATCAGCGACGGGCTTATCCGCCTCTCTGTGGGATTGGAGAATGTAGAAGACATTATTGCCGACTTAAAGCAGGGATTGGACCAACTGATATAGCCTACTTTCTGTACTCATCTAAAATATTCTTCACTCCGTCGGGTGAGACACGTCCGTAAACCCGTTCGCCGACCAGCACCACCGGAGCCAACCCGCATGCGCCCACGCAACGCAGGCAGTTGATGGAGAATTTACCGTCCGGCGTGGTTTCACCCACTTTTAAGTTCAGTTCTTTCTTGAATTCTTCGAGGACCTTTTCCGCACCGCGCACATAACAGGCTGTTCCCGTACAAATGGAGATGGGGAACTCGCCTTTGGGAACCATGGTGAAATAGGTGTAAAAAGTTACCACTCCATACACTTGCGCTACGGGGATCTTTAGGTTATGCGCAATAACATCCTGTACCTCAGCCGGCAGATAGCCAAATTCGTGTTGCGCTTCGTGCAGCACATTGATCAGCTCACCGGGATCATTATCGAACGACTCGCAGATCCGGTCGATGGTATCTATTTTGCTTTGTGGCAGATTTACTTTCACTTTCAGCACTTCTCTTTCGTCGGGCATATATTGGAATACTTCCGGCGCTATATCTGTTTTCTGGCTCATATCTTCTTCTTTAATGATTGTTCAACGTAATGGTAACTTCATTGCTCTTCGGGAAATATTCCGTGTGCAGCAGGCTGTGTGCCCGATGGCTGCCCGGTTCGCCGAGATACTCTTTATAGAGCTTGATGATCGACGGGTTTTCGTGCGATTTACGAATGGTCTTGCGCTCATCTTCCGTGTAAAGGGCCGCGGTGCGTTTCATCAGCACCTCTTCCTTCAGGTGGGTATAGGGCTGGCCGCCACCGCTGATACATCCGCCGGGACACGCCATAATTTCGATGGCATGATATTGCGATTTTCCGGCACGCACTTCGTCCAGCAACTTACGGGCATTCCCCAGTCCGTGAGCAATGCCTATATTGAGTTCCAAACCGTCGAAATCCACCGTCGCGGAACGGATACCCTCCATACCGCGCAATTCGCTGAACTCCACTTTATCGAGCGTTTTACCCGTATAAAGCTCGTAAGCCGTACGGCAGGCGGCCTCGATAACGCCTCCGGTATTCCCGAAAATAACGCCTGCGCCGGACGATTCGCCGAGAGGATCGTCATAGTCTTCGTCGGGCAGTTCCAGGAAGTCGATATTCGCCTGCTTGATGAGAGCAGCCAGTTCGCGTGTAGAAATGGAATAATCCACATCGGGATTGCCGTCCACCTTAAATTCGTCGCGCTGGCATTCGTATTTCTTGGCCAAGCAAGGCATAATGGAAACCACGATCATATCCTTGCGGTTCACGCCGATCTTATCGGCAAAATAGGATTTAGCAATCGCACCAAACATCTGTTGCGGCGATTTTGCGGATGAAGGAACATCCAGCAGATCGGGGAAATTATGTTCGAAGAAATTTACCCAACCCGGGCAGCACGAGGTCAACAACGGGATCCGCACGTTAGGGTCTCCGGCTAAATGCCCTTTTATACGGTTCAGCAACTCTGTCCCCTCCTCCATGATGGTCAGGTCGGCGCTGAAATCGGTATCGAAAACATAATCGAAGCCGAGCCGGCGGAGTGCGGCGACCAGTTTCCCGGTTACCAACGTTCCCGGCTCCAGCCCAAATTCTTCGCCCAGGGCTGCCCGCACGGCCGGTGCGGTCTGCACCACCACAGTTTTTTTCGGATTCGATAATGCACGTATCACCTCGTTGCTGTGGTCCACCTCGGTGAGCGCTCCGGTTGGGCAAACCGAAACACACTGCCCGCAGTACGTGCAGGGTGAATTTTCGAGGTTCATTTCGAAAGCGGGCGCTACCACCGCCATAAATCCGCGGTTCACCGCCGAGAGGGCACCTACGGTTTGCACTTCGTTACAAACCATTTCGCAACGGCGGCACATGATACATTTATCCACATCGCGAATGATGGAAGGGGAGGTATCTTTCCTGTAATGCGATTGTTCTCCCTCATAAGGAAGGCTCCTGATACCAAATTGCGTAGCCAGGTGCTGCAATTCGCAATGTCCCGATTTTGCACATACGAGACAATCGAACGGATGGTCTGAGATGATCAGTTTAAGAACGGTTTTTCGTGCGTTCAACACACGGATATTGTGCGTATTTATGACCATTCCGTTTTGCGCCTCGGTTATACACGATGGAGCCAGGTTTCTGCGTCCTTCCACTTCCACCACGCAAATACGGCATCCGCCGGGTTTATTTTCTATGCCCATATCGCACATCTCAAAGTGGCAAAGCGTCGGAATTTCTATACCTGCTTGCCGGGCTGCCTTTAATATAGTAGTTCCCGGTTCTACCTCTATTGTCTTGTTGTCTATTGTAAGTTTAATCATTTTCTTTTTGTTTTTTTAGATGTTAGATTTCAAACTGTTTGAGTCTGTTGTCTGATATCCGATACCTATGATTCCACCGATACCCTGTAATCCGACTTCAGGCTGATAGCATCGAATTGGCATTTTTGCATACAAGCGCCACACTTAATGCACTTATCCTGATGGATGTAATGAGTCTGTTTCTTTGCTCCGGTGATGGCGTTAACGGGACAAGACCGCACGCAAGCCATGCATCCGACACAGTTTTCATCATCAATGACATAATACAACAGGTTCTTGCATTTACCCGACCGGCATTTTTTATCAAAAACGTGCTCTTTGTACTCGTCATAAAAATTATTCAGGGTCGATAGCACAGGATTGGGAGAAGTTTGTCCCAGCCCGCACAATGATGTATCTTTAATTACGTTGGAAAGATTATAGAGTTTTTCCAAATCTTCCTCGGTCCCTTTTCCGTCGCAAATCCGCTCTAGCGTTTCGTACAAGCGCTTGTTCCCGATACGGCAGGGAGCACATTTCCCGCACGATTCCTCCACAATGAAATCGAGGTAAAATTTCGCTACGGAAACCATACAATCGTCTTCATCGAGCACGATCATGCCGCCCGACCCCATCATGGAGCCTGCGGCTGTAAGGCTTTCATAATCGATAGGTGTATCTAAGTGTTTTTCAGTTAAGCACCCGCCCGACGGGCCTCCGGTCTGCACTGCTTTGAATTTTTTACCCCCCTTGATGCCGCCGCCTATTTCGTAAATAATCTCGCGAAGCGTAATTCCCATCGGTACTTCAATCAATCCGACGTTATTGATTTTTCCGGCAAGGGCAAATACTTTCGTCCCTTTCGATTTTTCGGTTCCAATGGAAGAAAACCATTCCGCGCCCTTTAACAGGATAACCGGAATATTGGCGAATGTTTCCACGTTGTTCACGTTGGTAGGTTTTCCCAAATATCCTTTTTGTGCCGGGAACGGCGGTTTATTGGTAGGCTCGCCGCGCTTTCCCTCCATGGAGTGGATAAGCGAAGTCTCTTCACCGCAAACAAATGCACCTGCACCGTAACGGAGATTGATATCGAAACTGAAATCGGTTCCCAAAATATGTTCGCCCAGCAAGCCGTATTCGCGTGCCTGGTTTATAGCAATTTTCAGGCGTTTGATAGCCAATGGATATTCCGCCCTGATGTAGATCAATCCTTTGGTTGCACCTATGCAGTATCCGCAGATAGCCATTGCCTCGAGAATGCTGTGCGGATCGCCCTCGAGGATCGAACGGTCCATAAATGCACCCGGGTCGCCTTCGTCGGCATTACATACCACGTATTTCTGGCCTGCATCATTCTTGCTGGCGATCTCCCATTTAATTCCAGTTGGGAAACCGGCGCCACCACGCCCGCGCAGCCCCGATCTTTTAATAATATCGATAGTTTCCTGCGGGCTAAGTTCCGTCAAAGCCATTCCCAATGCCTGATAAGCATCCCGGGCAATGGATTCGTCTATGTTTTCGGGATCGATAGTTCCGCAATTCCGTAGTGCGATACGAAGCTGTTTTTTATAAAATCCCATGTGTTTCGAATCCAGGACGTGTTCTTCGGTTTCAGGATCCAGATAGAGCAAACGATGAACACTACGCCCTTTAATGATATGTTCATCAACAATTTCCCGAACATCTTCGGGTTTTACCTGCGTATAGAAAGTGTTATCGGGAAGTATTTTCACAATAGGCCCTTTCTCGCAAAATCCAAAACATCCGGTTTTAATGACTTGGACATCATCTCTCAAACCCTTTCGCTCCAGTTCATCTTGCAGCATTTCGTAAATCAGTCCGCTTTGCGACGACTGACAACCGGTTCCCGCACAAACGAGCATGTGTATTTTGTACTGACTCATAAAAAATAATTTTAGTCTTGATTAATGGTGTTGTAATTCTGAGGTATAATGCCATCCACCAGTTCACCTTGCTTGATGTAGAATTCGATGATCTCATCCGCTTTCCGGGGATCGACATAACCGAACACTATCGGATCTTTTCCGGGAATGGTGATCTCCACGGTAGGTTCCGCAAAGCAATAGCCCATACAGCCGGTTTGCGTTACAACGGCTCCGATACCGCGCTTGGGCAATTCGCGCACGAAAAAATCCATCACGTTTTTCGCTCCCGAGGCAATACCGCAAGTGGCCATCGCCACTTTCACCTGCACCTGCGACCCGGGATTTTCGGCCTTATCCCTCAGGTCGATCTGAGTTTTGACTTCTTCCTGTTTGCGTTTCAGGTCAGCCAATGTCTTAATTTCTGCCATAATAGTTAATTTTTAGATTATCTTTTATCTTTGTTCTTTACTCTTCTCAACACAAATAACTCTCCCTGTTTCTGTTCACATATAATTCTTTCAAATTTTCATTGATATATTCTTTTACGGCCGGGGCCATTTCATTTTTCGACAATTCCGTAATCCCCTGCTCTTCCAACTCTTTGGTATCGAGCGAAAATTCACTTTCATCTATTTTATATTGAAAGCTGAAATGAATTCCGGGATTGGCGATCAGCAACAAAACCAGATATCCGCCTAAGTCACCCAACGGAAGGCAATCGGGATTATCGGTTTTGTAAACCGCCTCAATCGTGGTTCCGGCTCCCGGTTCCGATTGTATTTTCAAAGAACCGCCTGCCTGCCTGCTCGACATTTTCAGGAACGGTACTCCCAGGCCGACCCTTCGGGTAGTCCTCGTGGTAAAGAACGGGTTTTCCAGTTTCGCCACCGTTTCCGGTGCCATTCCCGAACCGTTGTCTTTTACCGAGAACGTAAGTGTGGCATCCTGCTTGTTTTCCAGGAATCCGATATCTATCTTCGTTGCGTTTGCCCGAATGGAATTCTGGACGATATCCATCATATGCATTGCCAAGTCAACCATAAAATGCTTTCTTAAAACTTTCCCAGTCCGGCCTTTCCATCTCAAGAACCGTATGCACGCTTGCAATATGATTCAGGAAATGAGCATCCGAGCTTCGCAGGATTTTCTTCGATGCAATCTCGGGGTGCTGTCTCAGAAAATCTTCAGGCTGCATCCTCCTCGATATTTCCAATGCGTCGTATTGCAAATCGAAAGGGATAAATCCCAGCTGGCCGTAAATTCCATTTTTCATCCGGTCGATATGTGCCGGTACAAAAACACCTCCCAGCGAATGTACTTTTTGCTGTACACTTTCAATATCGTCCCGAATCCCCGTATAAAGCGACCTCTCTTCTTCGTAAACAATCACATCATCCCTATCCACTGCTACCTGGTAACCGAAAAGGGCAGGCTCATTCTTGATATCCGGGATTTTCTCATCCAGGTACTGCTGGAATCTTTCCATCGCCTCCAAACCGGGGAAGTAGCACAAGCAATGCACTTCTTCCTGCGTATTCACCTCGCAACCGGGAATGACAAATATCCCGAGCTTTTCTCCGATTTCAACACAGGGCCTTACATTTTGGGTAGAGTTATGATCCGTTATGGCAATGATATCCAATCCTTTCTCCAAAGCAGTTTGCACAATGTTCCACGGGCTCATCTCCAAGCTCCCGCAAGGAGACAGGCAAGTATGAATGTGCAGATCTGCCTTAAAAAAAACCATTCTATTTACGATTTACGATTTACGATTTTCACAGCGCAGCGTCCTGCCAACTCTCCAGGTAATTGTACAGTTTCCCGGCCGTTTCAAATGCAGGCAGATTGGATGCCAATACCACCACCCCTTCGTTTTCTGCCTGCTCCAGCAATTCTTTTTCCACCGGACGTTCATTCACGATAACAATTGCGCTCAACTCCTTGAGTGAAGCCACCGCTACAATATTTTTGTGTACTTGCGAAGTTACCCAAATCATACCGTTCCGGGCTTTTCCCATCACGTCGCTCAACAAATCGGAGACATAAGCCGATTGCGGAATCCTGTCCAACAATGCTTTACCGGACAAACACTCGAAGCCAAGCTCTTTCGTCAGTTTTTTAAGATTCGGTTTTTCCATTCGGATGTTGATATTTTTTGAGCCGATCTTTGCCCCAAATCTTTTCAATGATATGGAAAGCCTGATCGGGACTCAGGTTATAATTTTTCTCCATCACGCGCTGCACAAAAACGCAGTGCGAAATGGTCGCTTTTTCTTTCACGATATCTTCTGCCAGGCTGCGGCAGGTTGGCGCACCGCAGGCACCACAATCGAATCCGGGAAGGTAGGAGTTGAGCTTCTTGATGCGGTCCATTTTCTGGAGCGCCTTTTCTAAATCTTCATCGAGCATCAGCCCGTCGCGCGGATAAACCGGGTCGGTTTTACACACTTGATGCAACTCTTCGGCATAATCCATCAAGTCGTTTTTAACCCATTTATTTACTTCCGTCAGGTAAGCAAGCTTTTTCTCGCGTTGCTCCAATCGTTCAACCGTCAGGAAACGGTTACCGGGGCAAAGGATTCCTCCTGCACAACCCTGGTCGCAAGCGCGCATTTCAAGGAAATCCACGCCTGTAACCCTACCCGACTCCAGCCTGTCTAAAAATTCTATGGCGTTGTCCATCCCATCGATAGCCAGGGAACGGCCCCGGAAATATTGTTTTTCGGTTCCCGAGAGGGACCAATTAACGGAATCGGGACTCATATTGGCAAATTGTTTCGATAATCTGGCTTCTTTTTTCTCCATCAGCGTTTTCGAAACCATATTATACACCTCTTTCATATCTATTGCCCCATCAATAGCGGAAACTTTTTCGCCCACCGGCGCTCTTGCCGCAACAATTTTGGCAGCGCACGGCGTTACGTAGCTGATGAAAATATTCCCGGCCTTTTGTCTCGACTTGCGCATATAAAGCGCTGCTATGTCGTGGGGAGCCTTTACTTGCAGTATTTGCTCGGTAAGCGAGGGGTAATGAACCTGAATAAGCCTGACGATCGCGGGGCAAAACGAACTGATGACCGGTTGTATCGAATGATCGATCTCATCGGCAATCAGCGCGTACTCTTTTTTCATGAAATCGACCGCCTGCTCCACTTCCAACACCTCATCGAAGCCGATCTGTTTTACCGCATCCATGATCTCGGAAGCCGTGTGTTCCGAAGGAAACTGGCCGATAAAAACCGAAGGGATCAACGCAATGCGGTAAGCATCGTGCTTGATAACCGACAAGCCATCATCTTTAACATAAATTGCCCTTGCGGGACAAACACGATAGCATTCGCCACAATCCACACACCGCTCAGGCATAATGCCGGCATGCCCGTTGACGATGCGAATGGCCTGCGTTGGGCAAACCTGCATGCAATGCGAGCACCCGATACATTTGTCGGTATCAATCTGAATGGCGTGTGTGTAATCCCGGTCTCTCATACTGCCTATTGGCTAAAATTAACCGTCATCTCCAATGTAGTCCCTCTTCCGGGGACCGATGTGAGGCGCATCTCATCGGTATTCCGCTTTATATTGGGTAACCCCATTCCTGCACCGAATCCCATCTGACGAACTTCGTCCGATGCAGTGGAAAAACCTTCCTGCATGGCTCTTTCTATATTTTCGATGCCGGGGCCTTCGTCCTCCAGTAAAATTTTTATTTTGTGAGCATCCAAATCCACTTTCATGATCCCCTTGCAGGCATGCGCCACCACATTTACTTCGGCTTCATACAATGCAATGGCAATTCTGCGGACAATCTGCGGATCGATATTCAGTTGCTTAAGTATTTTTTTTATGTCCGAGCTCGCTTTTCCGGCTGAGCTGAAATCCCCCCCCTCTATCTCGTACTCGAAATGCATATCAAAAGATCGGCTTTATCCCACTGCTGTATAACCTTCCCGAAACTTCAAAAAGCGTAAGTGGTGTCGTGATAAGCGAAATATTGTTTTCAACGGCAAGTTTTATCATTTCATCGGTAACTTTTTTATCGCGGGCAAAAATAATACATTCGATATTCGACATCTCGGCTGTCCGCAAAGTCTGAACCGTAGATAAACCGGTGATAAGAATCGTTTTCTCCATGTGGAAACGCAACACATCACTCATCAGGTCCGACGCAAAAGCGCAAGTAAATTCTTGCGGCGTGCTACACTCCCGGCAGATGGTCCCTTTTACCAATTCGTTTATCTTGTACAAATTCATAAGATTAAATTTTAGAGCCAAGACTATTGACTTTTAGCCCCTGCCTTTTTGCTTCGGATATATATCAAATCATAACTTTTCTGGCAGAAAAAAGATTATTTTGTTAAAAATAAACTGACAACAATAATAGTTCTCAACTAAGATTAACTTTTCAACAAGTTGATAATTAAAAAACTAGCACCATCTTCTGATTCCTATTACAAAGTAAAGCATTTTATTCAAATTAAAGAAATTTTTCTTCGATAAATTTTCTGCATTAGAGACCGTTTAAATTTGTTTCGCTATTCAAAAAGAATTATTTTTCAGGAGAGCTCTTTCTTGTTTTGGCGATAATAGCGGATCCCTTTCCACATAATGCGTGTGCAGTAAACGATGCGACTTCTCCCCCAGTGGTTTTTTAAAGAAATCGGCATATATTGCGGCAATTTCCGGATTTTCATGTGATTTTCGTATTGTCTTATGATCGTCTTCATAATAAATAGAGGCAGCACGCTTTTCACGTATCGCCGCATTAGTGGGGATGGGTTGTCCCCCGCCACCGAGGCAGCCTCCGGGGCAAGTCATCACTTCTATAAACACGTAGGGCGATGTGCCGTCTTTTATTTGTTCCAACAAAATTCCGGCGTTCTTGAGTGTATTGGCGACAGCTACTTTAATGACCGTCCCGTCCAGATTGATATCCGCCTCTTTTATTCCCTGTAAACCGCGTACGGATGTAAAATTGACGTCTTGCAGCGTTTTTCCGGTATAGGCCTCATAAGCTGTCCTGAGCGCCGCTTCCATCACTCCCCCGGTAGCGCCGAATATCACGGCAGCACCGGTTGATTCGCCCAACGGGCTGTCGAACTGTTCTTCCGGCAGGCTGGAAAACTTAATTCCAGATTCGCTGAACATACGCGCCAGTTCCCGTGTGGTAAGTGAAAAATCCACATCGAAAAAATGTTCTTCATTTTTCAAGTTCAATTTCTCTTTCCAGTAACGGAATGCCCCGTCCATTTCAGGGCGTTTTGCCTCGTACTTTTTAGCTGTACAGGGCATGATGGAGACGACCACGATCTTTCTCGGATCTATGCCCGTTTTTTCGGCATAATATGTTTTTGCCACGGCGCCAAACATCTGCTGCGGTGATTTGCAGGTGGACAAGTGCTTCAACTGGCCCGGATAAAAATCTTCGATAAATTTAATCCATCCCGGCGAGCAGGAAGTAATCATCGGCAACGTCCCACCCGTTTTGATGCGATGAAGCAACTCGTTCCCTTCCTCAACTATCGTAAGGTCGGCGGCAAAATTGGTATCGAACACCTTCGAGAAACCGAGCCGGCGCAATCCGGCAACCATCTGGCCCGTAACCAGGCTGCCGTAAGGCATCCCCATGGCTTCCCCTATTCCGACACGCACGGCCGGAGCAGTTTGAACCAGAATAATCCTCCTGGGGTCTTGCAGAGCTGACCAGACCTCGCTTACCGAGTTCCTCTCTGTTATGGCTCCTGTAGGGCAAACCAAAGCGCATTGTCCGCAATTTGAACAGGCTACAAGCCCCAGTCCCGCATCAAGAAAAGTGGAAACCTTGCTTTTTAATCCACGTCCCGAAAAATCGATTGCCCTCACTCCCTGCATCTGGCTGCAAACGGCAACACAACGGCCGCACAGGATGCATTTCTCCGGGTCACGCACCAAAGAAAGCGATGATTCGTCTTTTTCCAGATACCCTTTCCGGGTACGGGCAAATCGTTTTGTATTGATCCCCAAGGCGTGTGTCAACTTCTGCAATTCACAGTTCCCGTTCCGGTCACAAATCAAACAATCCTGCGGATGATTGGCCAACAATAACTCCACATTTAATTTTCTCGCCTGCATGGCCCGCGGGCTGTTGGTAAAAATTTCCATTCCCGCGGTAACCTGTGTGATGCATGAGCGCAATAAGGATTTGGCGCCTTTTACTTCCACCACACAAACGCCGCACGACGCATTTTGCGAAACATCTTCCAGGTAACACAACGTGGGAACATCTATACCCACAGAACGGCATGCTTCCAGAATGGTTGTGCCTTCAGCTACCTGAACAGGCCGGTTATTTATATTAATTTCCATAATACAGATCTTTCAGATTAATATTTCACATCACATCTCAGGCACCTTTCCACCTCATTACGGGCCTGTTCACCTGTAAACCCGCAAGAAATCTCGTTGAAGTTATTTACCCTGTCTTTCACAGGAAGCCTCCTCGGAACATTCTTCGGGCCCGGCTTCGGATTTACGGGCACAGCATTTCGGTAATTAAATTCGCGCGAGAGCAGGTGAAACCGGTCTTTACCCATCAATGCCCTATCGATAGCAGCAGCAGCCCTCTTCGCCATTCCCATCGCTTCTGCCGCCGTAGAGGGGCCACTTACGGCATCTCCGCCGGCATATATCTGAGGATCGGACGTTTGGAAAGTGAACGGATCAATAACGATTCGTCCGTCTCCGGTAAGCTCCATGTTGTTTTTGGCTAAGCTCCCGGAATCTACCCGTTCACCGACAGCCAGAATAACGGAGTCACACGGAATTTCTTCAAATACTCCGGTAGCGACAGGCCTCTTCCTTCCGGAAGAATCGATACTTCCGCGCGACATCTTCTCTATGCGTAATGCTTTAACCCTGCCCGATTTACCGGTAATAATTTCATTTGGGGAAGCCAGGAAGCAATACTTGATTTTTTCTTCTTCCGATTCCGATATCTCGACGGCATTGGCAGGCATATCGCCTTTTTCGCGCCGGTAAACTATGGTTACATCTTTTCCCAGGCGCAAAATACTTCGTGCCGCATCGATGGCCACGTTCCCGGCGCCAATAATCGCAACTTGGCCACCCAGTTTCGGTGTTTTGCCCATAGCCATCTCTTTCAGAATCCCGGTTCCCGCAAAGACTCCTTTTGCATTTTCTCCCGGAATTTTTAAATCGATATCTTTCCACGCCCCTATCGCCAAATAGATGGTGTCGAACTCCTTTTTCAGTTCATCCAGCAGAAGGTTGTCGCCCAGTCGTTGATTAAACTTAAATTTCACGCCCAATTTTTTTATCAGTTTGGCCTCCTTTTTCAAAACATCCTTTGGCAAACGATATTGCGGAATACCGAAACGTGTTACTCCTCCGGCGTCGGACAAAGCATCGTAAACGGTGACCTCATGCCCGAGGCGCACAAGATAAAAGGCAGCTGTAAGCCCTGCCGGGCCGGCGCCTACAATGGCAATCCGTTTTCCGGTAGGAGGCAGTTTCTCTTTAACCAATTTATCGTAGATCTCGTTCTCTTTTCCGAGTTGATACATGGTGTCTGCCAGATATCGGTGGATCTCGCCTTGCGAAACCGGTTGATCCAGCATTTCACGGCGGCAGCGCATTTGACAATGGAAGTGACAAATCCTCCCTATCGTTCCCGGCAGCGGATTATCGCGCAGCGTAAGTTCAAAGGCATCTTCCACACGGTCTTCCTTAATTAATTCGATATATCCCGGAATATTCATATGTAACGGGCAACTGTTTTCGCACAAAGCCATGAAAAGCGATTCGCATGTTCCCGCCTGGCACCGTTTTTCCCTGATGTGTTCTTCATACTCGTGCCGGAAATATTTCAACGTGGTCAGAATGGGATTAGGCGCGGTTTGTCCGAGCGCACAGAGCGACGAATCTTTGATCACGCCGCCGAGCAATTCCAGCATGGCTAAATCGGCGAACGTCCCCTCTCCCCTGGTAATGCGGGTGAGGATAGCAAGCGCCTGCGCCAACCCCTCACGGCAGGGAGTGCATTTTCCGCACGACTCTCTCGCGTTGAATTCCAGAAAATAACGTGCCACGTCCACCATGCAGTTGTCCTGATCCATCACAACCATACCGCCCGAACCCATGATGGCTCCAATACCTGCCAACGATTCGTAATCCACCGGTGTCGAGAAATACTCCAACGGAATGCAACCGCCTGACGGGCCACCGGTTTGCACGGCCTTCACCCGTTTGGAAGTCCCCGTTCCTCCGCCGATATTGAACACAAATTGTTCCAATTTAGACCCCAGCGGAAGTTCCACCAATCCCGTATTTTTCACTTTTCCCACCAACGAAAACACTTTTGTTCCCGGGCTTTTTTCCGTACCGATGGTGGTGAACCACTCAGCGCCTTTTTCGATGATAACAGGCACATTGCACCATGTTTCCACGTTATTTATATTGGTAGGTTTTCCGTACAACCCTTTGTCGGCAGGATAGGGCGGACGCGGGAGCGGCCGGCCCGCCTTCCCTTCGATGGAAGCAATCAACGCAGTCTCCTCACCACAAACAAAAGCTCCGGCTCCTTCAACAATATCCAGCTTAAAATTGAATCCGGCACCTAAAATATTTTCGCCCAACAATCCCAGTTTTTCCGTTTGATGAATGGCTGTCTTGAGCCGTTTTACGGCAAGAGGATACTCTGCCCTCACGTATGCAATACCTTCACTCGCTCCCATCGCATATGCACCTATCAGCATACCTTCGAGCAACATATGCGGATCGCTTTCAATCTCATTGCGATTCATATACGCGCCAGGATCACCCTCATCGGCATTGCAAACAACATATTTTTGACCGGTATTCTGCTTTTGCATAATCGACCATTTTATTCCCGTAGGGAAGCCGGCTCCTCCCCGCCCACGCAGCTTCGACGTCATCACTTGATCAACAACTTCTGCCGGTTTGTAACCCATAATCACTTTTGTCAGGGCATTGTATCCTCCCACGGCAATATAATCGAGAATCTCTTCGGGGTCGATAAGCCCGGCGTGGCGTAACACCACTTTTTTCTGTCCCTTAAAAAACGGGACCTCATCCCAATGTGGAATTTCTTCGTATCCTTTTCCAAATTCCACCTCTGAAGTCAGAAAATCCCATTCGTCGATACGGCACAACAGTTTATCTTTGTATAGTCTGTTTTTCTGTAAGTTGTCAACAATACGTCTTGCGTCTTTCCCGTTCACTTTACTATAGACCAACACAGGTTTACCGGGCTGGTAGAGCATTACCATCGGTTCTTCGGCACAGAAGCCGAAGCAACCGGTCTGTTTAAGCTTATAATCGAGATTGTTCTCCGATATCAGTTTTTGGAAGTGATTATAAACCGCATCGGCGCCATTACCTATACCGCAGGTCCCCATCCCCACCAAAATCATGGGAGTTGTTGGAAGGATCCTTTCCCGATGCTGTTTTCTTAATATTTCAATTTCGGATGGTTTCATAACGACATGTTGTGCTAAGGTTGTTTTTTATCTTTCACATTGCTGATAATTTTCAACAATTTCCGAGAATTGACGTTGCTGTAGATAATATCGTCTATGGCTACGACGGGCGACTGCGCACATTGCCCGAAGCATGCCACCGTCTTAATGGTAAACAGATTATCGGGAGTAGTGTAAGATGATTCGGCACCATCATCGGTACGTTTAAAACCGAAAATAGCCCCTATGTCATCCAGCAAGGCTTTTGACCCTTTCGTGTGACAAGCGGTACCGCGACAAACAACGATGGAATGCTTGCCCTGTGGTTTTAAATTAAAGAAAGAATAAAACGTAGCTACGCTATAAACCTGTGTGTAAGGTATTTTCAGTTTTTTCGATATCTCGGCCAACATTTCTCCGGAAAGATATTTCAGGGGATTTTTTTCCTGTGTCTCTTCCAACGTAGAGAGCAACATGCCGGGTTTTCCGCGGTGCTTCCCGATGATTTCATCGAGCACTTCTCCCGAAACCGGAGAGTTGATAAGTGTTTCCATACCAGTAGGTTTTATTAAATAGGTTTTATTAAATCAGATGATACAAATATAATACAGTTATTTTAATTAGAGAAATTTTTCTTTAATTAATTTCGTGTTTTTATAAAATGCGTCAATCGGGATAAAATCTGCTGAAAATCATTTTTTTAGAATACGCTTCAAGGAAAAAACAACTGCAGATTGAAAGTAAACGATATATTTTGTACTTTTGTGGTGTTTTTGCGAAACTCGAAAAAATAGAACAAAATGCATCATTCAGAGCTTAGTGAACAGGAGATCATCCGCAGACAAAGTTTAAACGAATTAAGAAATTCAGGAATAGACCCCTACCCCGCAGCGCTTTACGAAGTAAACGCTTATTCAACCGACATAAAAGAAGAATTTAACGATGAAGAGAAACGTCCCGTAAGCATAGCAGGCCGCATCATGAGCCGCCGCATTATGGGCAAAGCCTCCTTCATCGAATTACAAGATTCAAAAGGAAGAATTCAGGTCTATATCACGCGCGACGATATCTGTCCCGGCGAAGACAAGGAACTTTACAATACTGTTTTCAAAAAACTGCTCGATATTGGCGATTTCATCGGTATTGCCGGATTTGTTTTCCGGACCCAGATGGGCGAGATTTCCGTACACGCCGAATCACTTACCGTACTTGCCAAATCACTGAAGCCGCTTCCCATAGTAAAAATGAAAGATGGCGTTGCCTACGATAAATTCAACGATCCCGAACTTCGTTACCGTCAACGTTATGTGGATTTGGTGGTAAACGATGAAGTAAAGGATATTTTCATCAAGCGCACCCGTATTTTTAATGCCATGCGCGAGTTCATCAACAAATTCGGTTATCTGGAAGTGGACACTCCCGTTCTGCAAAGCATTCCCGGTGGAGCTGCCGCCCGTCCGTTCATCACGCACCATAACGCGCTCGACATCGATTTATATTTACGTATCGCCAACGAACTTTATCTGAAACGGTTGATCGTAGGCGGCTTTGAAGGTGTTTACGAATTTTCGCGTGATTTCCGTAACGAAGGGATGGACCGGACGCACAATCCGGAGTTTACGGTAATGGAGATCTATGTTTCCTACAAAGACTACAAGTGGATGATGGAGTTTACCGAGCAAATGCTGGAATACGTAACCACGAAGGTTTTAGGTACGACAAAAACAAAAATCGGCGACAGGGAAATCGATTTTAAAGCGCCCTATCCACGTGTCTCCATGATCGATTCCATTAAAGAACACACCGGTATCGATATCACTGGAATGGATGAGGCGCAATTACGCGGAGCTTGCAAGAAGCTGAACATAGAGGTGGACGAAACAATGGGCAAAGGCAAACTGATTGATGAAATTTTCGGTGAAAAGTGCGAGGGAAATTACATTCAACCAACGTTCATCATCGATTATCCCATAGAGATGTCACCGTTGTGCAAACGCCACCGGTCAAACCCTGAACTTACCGAACGCTTTGAACTGATGGTAAACGGTAAGGAACTGGCAAATGCTTATTCTGAATTGAATGATCCGATCGACCAGCGCGAACGCTTCGAGGAACAGCTCCGCCTGTCGGAAAAAGGGGACGATGAAGCCATGTTTATCGACCAGGATTTCCTGCGCGCCTTAGAGTACGGCATGCCTCCAACATCGGGGATGGGAATAGGGATGGACAGGCTTACGATGTTGCTCACCGGACAAACAACCATTCAGGAAGTACTTCTTTTCCCGCAGATGCGTCCCGAAAAAAAGGCCAGGAAGGATTCAACCGCCCGGTATGTCGAAACCGGCATACCGGAAGTGTGGGTCCCGGTATTGCAAAAAGCGGGCTACAACGAAGTCGCGAGCCTGAAAGAGATAAATCCCAACAAACTACATCAGGAAATTTGCGGCTTAAACAAGAAATTCAAGATGGAGTTGAACAATCCTTCCGTTGAAGAGGTTAAAGCTTGGGTTGAGAAAGCAAAATAAACAGAATTACTTAAAATACAATGAGTTCACTCGGAAAAATTGCTATCCTTGGCGGCGGCACATGGGCTACGGCACTGGCAAAAATCGTGTTGATGAATGAAAAACACATCAATTGGTTTATCCGCCGCGACGATCAGATTGAGGGGTTTTACAAACTCGGCCGCAACCCCAATTACCTGACAAACGTAAAATTCAATTTGGCGCAGATCACTTTCTATTCGAACATAGAAAAAGCGATCAAAGACTCTGATACCATCATCATTGCCATTCCTTCGCCGTTTGTGAAGCAGTATATGCGAAAAATATGGATGAGCAGTACGTTGAAAGGGAAGTTCATGGTTTCTGCCGTTAAAGGCATGATCCCGAACGACAATATTGTGGTCAGCGAATACCTGATGAGCAATTTCAAGGTTCCTCAGGAGAATGTCGGGGTGATATCCGGCCCTTGCCACGCAGAAGAAGTGGCGCTTGAGCGGCTCTCTTTCCTGACCGTTGCCAGCAATGATATTGAGAAAGCGACAAAACTTGCGGAGGCCATACGTTCGCGCATCCTGAAAACATCCGTTTCGGGTGATGTGGTTGGGATTGAGCTGGCTGCCGTCCTTAAAAACATTTATGCCATTATTTCGGGAGTTTGCTCGGGTTTACTGTACGGCGATAACTTTCAGGCCGTACTGATGACACAGTGCGCTAAAGAGATGAAAACTTTCCTCGATGCCATTGTGCCTATGGAGAGATGTATTTGCGAACAGCATTATCTGGGCGATATGCTGGTAACCGGATATTCGCAGTTCAGCCGGAACAGGACATTGGGAACAATGATCGGGAAAGGGTATTCCGTAAAAACGGCGCAGCTGGAGATGGAAATGATTGCCGAAGGTTACTACGGGGCCAAGTGCATCCAGGAAATGAACAATCGTTTTAAGGTGGAAATACCCATTGCACAAGCGGTTTACGAAATCCTGTATGAGAAGCTCCGCCCTCAAACCGCAATTAATGAATTGATCGAGAATTTTTAAATAAAAAAACAGAGCATGGATACAATAAAATTAGTCATCAATCACGTATATGATTTCGTGTCCGAAAAAGAAATCCTGCAACAGGCAGATAAGGCGACTGCCGCCAATAAAGCATTACACGATGGATCACGTGCGGGAAACGATTTTTTGGGTTGGGTAAATCTCCCGTCATCGTGTACCGAAAATTCCATCAGGGATATCGAAGATGCTGCAACGGCACTCCGCACCCGGTGCGATGTGGTAGTGGTGGTTGGGATCGGCGGAAGCTACCTTGGAGCCAGGGCAGTTATCGACGCACTTTCCAGTTCCTTTGACTGGTTGCAGCACGAAAGAAAAGATCCGGTAATCCTCTATGCAGGAAACAACATCGGGGAAGATTACCTTTACGAGCTAACGAAGTACCTCGAAAAAAGAGAATTCGGAATTATCAATATATCCAAATCGGGCACGACAACAGAACCTGCCATCGCGTTCAGGATCCTCAAGGATCTGCTCATCGGGAAAGTGGGCAAGGAAGAATCGTGCAAAAGGATAGTAGCTATTACCGATGCATCAAAAGGCGCCCTGCGCACGCTTGCCAACACCGAAGGATATACAACTTTTGTCATCCCCGACGATATAGGCGGGCGATATTCCGTACTCACGCCGGTGGGACTGCTCCCTATTGCCGTAGCAGGAATAGATATCCGCAAACTCCTTCAGGGAGCAAAAGATATGGAAGAGGCTACAGGAGCCAGCACTTCATACGAAATAAATCTGCCCGCCATTTATGCGGCCATCCGTAACGAGCTTTACAAGAAAGGCAAGAAAATAGAGATTCTGGCAAACTACAACCCCAAACTGCACTATTTTGCCGAATGGTGGAAGCAACTTTACGGGGAAAGCGAAGGCAAGGAAGGTAAAGGGATCTTCCCGGCCGCAGTGGATTTCACAACCGATTTGCACTCGATGGGGCAATGGATCCAGGAAGGTGAACGTACCATTTTCGAAACGGTTTTATCGGTAAAAGAACCGAAGGAGAACGTAAAAATTCCGCACGATGAGGCCAACCTCGACGGGCTTAATTTCCTGAAAGGGAAGCGGGTGGATGAAGTCAATAAAATGGCCGAACTGGGCACGCTTATCGCCCACATGGACGGCGGTGTACCCAATATCCTTATCGAAATCCCGAAATTATCGGAGTATTACATCGGCCAACTCATTTACTTCTTCGAGAAAGCCTGCGGCATAAGCGGCTATATGCTTGATGTGAATCCATTCAACCAGCCGGGAGTGGAAGCTTACAAAAAGAACATGTTCGCCCTGTTGGAAAAACCGGGCTACGAAGAGGCCACAAAAGCGATAAAAGCAAGGATATAACCCCATCAACTGTACGAAGAAAATCGGGCAAGCATACGTTTGTTCGATTTTTTTTTGTAAGTTTGTTGAACTTTCGCAAGTTATATGATTGCGACTAAATCATCGTCTGACGATAATTTACGACCCATCCTCGCTCGCGCATCACGTTCATCGCGAGCTATGAGTACCCCGTAAAACATTTAAAGGTCTATGCTTTAGTCGCATGCACTATCCAGAAAAACATGCGAAAGTTGAATAAATTTGTAGAAAATTGGGGACGTTTTTTAAATGGAAAGAGTATGACCACAGCGGAATTAAAATTAAATCTTTTTCGTCAAATCGACACGATGGACGAAAATCGATTAGAGGAATTATATGGAATTATGAGTAATTACCTAGCCTCACAGAATAATTTAGACGAATGGTCTCTTTTATCGGAACAGCAACAGAAGGGAATTTTATCCGCGATAGAAGAGGCCGAAGCAAACGAGTTAGTTTCACATAAAAAAGTAATGGAAAGAGCACATAAAAAACTTGCTAATGCGTTACAAAGTTAAGTGGACTTTATCGGCAAAAAACGATTTTGAAATAATAACCGATTATCTTCTAGAAAATTGGAATACATCAGTATTGGAAAAATTCATCAAAATTACTGAGGTCAATATTCAACAAATTTTATCATTTCCAACACTTTACCCCATCATTTACAAAAAGGAAAAAGTAAGAAAATGTGTATTAACTAAGCAAAATACACTTTATTATAGAGTTATGGGAACTGAAATTCAAATTTTGAGAGTTTTCGATACCCGTCAAGACCCCGCTAAATTACAATTCTAAAAAATGACCGAACTCCTTATTCATTATATCCAAAACTATCATTTTACCCGTTTCGATCTAAAAGCCGTTCTCTTTGACATGGACGGTGTACTTTATGACTCTATGTCCGCACATGATGAGTCGTGGCAACAGACGATGGATGAACTAAACCTCCGACACCTGCCCAACGAGTTTTACCTGCAGGAAGGCAGGATAGGCAAATCCACCATCGACACTATTTTCCAACGGAACCTGAACCGCAATGCCACAGACGAGGAAATAGAAAAGATCTATGCCCGTAAGACTGAACTGTTCCAACAGTATAACAGCGGAGATATCCTTCCCGGGGCTGCGGAAATACTGGAATATGTACAGGCAAACGGACTAAAGCCCGTTCTCGTCACGGGATCGGGGCAACCTTCGCTTCTGGACCGGCTCGACACGCACTTTCCGGGGGTATTTACACCGAAAACCATGGTGACCGCTTTCGACGTGGAGCATGGCAAGCCCGACCCGGAACCCTACCTGATGGGGTTACAGAAAGGCGGCAACCTGAAGCCCAACCAGGCTATTGTGATAGAGAACGCGCCGCTGGGTATCGAATCGGCCGTAGGGGCAGGTATCTTCACCATCGCCGTGAATACAGGCCCTCTCCCCGACTCCGTACTGACCAACGCAGGTGCTTCGGCAGTTTTCGGATCAATGGAAGCACTGCTTGAGACAATGCCGGAGATATTACAGCTGTCACAAACAATCCGTATTTAAACCAATGAAAATGACTTTAAGCTTACTTGTCCTCCTGTTGCTGGTCGGCTGTTCTTCTCCAAAAGGACAGTATCCTATCAAGGAAATCGACCAGGAGATCGTATCGGGAAATTTCACCAGGGCAACGGAACTAATTGATTCCCTTGTGGCTGGGGGAGAGTTAAACGAAACGCAAGAATACGCGCTTCGCTTCACACGCGACTCTTTGCACCGGGTGAGGCTGGATTTTAACCAGACAAAAGACGAAATAATCGGTTGGATCGAAAAGAACCGGTTGTTTACCCCTTCCGATTCACTGCTGGATGTCTGGGAACAATCAAAGGCGCTCGAATTCAGGATTATCGACGGGAAGAAACGGTATTTTCGCAATGCCGCACCCAATATATTCCGGGTGAATGCTTCGTCAATCACCCTTTCATCGGATACTCCGCGAGACTCTTTACTCATCGAAGATTTCAACCGCAAGACCAAAAGCGATACAAAAGGGAGATACCTCCTCCCGGCAAAAACGATGAGAGCAAGTTACACCCTGGCCGTCAACGCAGATGCCGTTCCCGAAGGTGAAACACTAAAAGCCTGGTTGCCGTTCCCAAGAAAAGATATCGACCGCCAAACGGAGGTCAGGCTGCTCTCCACTTCTCAGCCGGATTATATATTGTCGGACGACCAAACAGAACACACCTCCATCTACATGGAACAAAAAGCCGAAAGGGGCAAACCGGCGGTATTTAAAGCGGAATTCCTGTTTACTTCGCAGGGAGAGTGGTTCGACCTGTCGGAGATTGAAATAAAACCGTACAATAAACAAAACGAACAATACAAAACCTACACATCGGAGCATCCTCCCCATATCCGGTTTTCAGAAAACATCCGGAAACTGGCCGACAGCATTACCCAAGGCGCTCAAACACCTGTGGAAACCCTGCAGGCCGTTTACCGTTATATTGCCGCCAACTTCCCATGGACAAGCGCGTTAGAATACTCCACCATCGCCAATATTCCCGAATATGTCATTAAAAACCGCAAAGGCGATTGCGGACAGGTAACACTGTTGATGATAACCATGTTACGATACAAAGGTATTCCGGCACGTTGGCAAAGCGGATGGATGACACATCCCGGAGAGGTGAACCTGCACGACTGGGCAGAAGTCTATTTTGAAGGTACCGGTTGGGTTCCGGTCGATATCTCATTTGGCCGTGGCGGGACGATCCCCATCCGGCCGGGACGGGAGTTTTTTATGAGCGGCATCGATTCCTACCGATTGTATATCAATTCCGGGTTTTCAGGAAAATTTTATCCCGAAAAGAGATATCCGCGTAGCGAGACGGTAGATTTTCAACGGGGTGAGGCGGAGTCCGGTCAATGGAATCTTTATTTTGATCAATGGAAATATAAGATGGAATTAAGCTATCAATAATGAATTCTATTCGTTATCTTTGCGAAAAAGATTGAAACTCATTGAATATGAACATAAATGATTACGGATTTCTGCGCGTCGCGGCCGCATCGCCGAAACTGAAGGTGGCGGACTGCGATTACAACACCGCCGAGATAAAACGGGTCATAGAACGGGCTCAGCAGGAAGATGTCCAGATCCTCTGTTTTCCTGAACTGTGTATCACGGCCTATAGCTGCGGAGACCTTTTCTTTCAGAAAGCGTTGCAGCAGAAAGCTGTTGAAGCATTGTCCGACTTAACCTGCTTTATGAAGGAGAGGTCGTCGATAATCGTCGTTGTGGGACTTCCGTTGCTTCTGAAAAACAGCTTATACAACGTGGCAGCGGTTATTTCGCACGAGGGTATTCTGGGTTTTGTCCCCAAAACATACATTCCCAACAACAACGAATATTACGAAAAACGATGGTTTGCGGGAAGCCGCGACCTGAACGTTTTTTTTGTCGAAATTAACGAAGAATGTGTTCCCGTTTCCTCCGATGGGATAATTTTCCACACACCGTTTGCCTCTTTTGGAATTGAAATATGTGAAGACCTGTGGATGCCCTCTCCCCCCTCGTCCGAACTGGCCATGCAGGGAGCCGAACTGATCTTTAACCTTTCGGCAAGCAATGAACTGGTGGGTAAAAACCGCTATCGAAAGTCACTCGTATTACAACAGTCGGGCCGGTGCAATGCGGCATATGTTTACGCTTCGGCAGGCTGGGGTGAATCTACCACCGACATGGTCTTTTCCGGAGCCTGTTTTATCGCCGAAAACGGCACTATGCTGGCCGAGTCGGAACGGTTTTCACCGGAGAGCGAACTGGTCATTGCCGATATCGATATCGAGGCGTTGCGTCACGACCGGTTAAAAAACACCAATTATACATCGGCAGCGTCTCACGATACAACCGGGATCGACTGCCATATCAATTTTGCGACTCCGGACAGGATGTATCGCAGGTTCAATCCGCATCCTTTTATCCCCTCCAAAGAAGAGAGCGACGAGAGCCTCTCCGAAGTTTTCAATATCCAAACATACGGACTGGCAAAGCGGCTGCTACACACCGGTACAGAGAAAGTAACCATCGGCGTTTCGGGCGGTCTGGATTCTACCCTGGCGCTTCTGGTAACCGCTAAAACATTTGACCTGCTGGGCATTCCCCGAAAAAACATCTATGGCATTACCATGCCCGGCTTCGGGACTACCGGCAGGACATACGGCAATGCCATCGACCTGATGAAATCGCTGGGTGTAACCGCGAAAGAGATATCCATTGTGGATGCCGTCACGCAACATTTCAAGGATATCGGGCACGACGCCGATAATCATGACGTAACCTATGAGAACTGCCAGGCGCGTGAACGCACCCAGATCCTGATGGATTATGCCAACAAAATCGGGGGCCTGGTAGTGGGTACCGGGAATATGTCGGAGCTGGCGCTGGGCTGGGCAACCTATAACGGCGACCATATGTCGATGTACGGCGTGAACGCCAGTGTGCCGAAAACGCTCGTCGCTTCCCTCGTGAGATGGATTGCCGATACCCGGATGGACGATGAACCGGCCCGTAAGATTTTACACGATATACTCAACACACCCTTCAGCCCCGAACTGCTGCCGGCCGGTAAAAATGGCGAAATTGCACAGGAGACGGAACATTTTGTGGGACCCTATGAATTGCACGACTTCTTCCTGCACCGTATGCTCCGGTATGGAGACACTCCTTCGCGCATACTTTTCATGGCCGGACAGGCGTTTGCAGAAAAATACGCTTCCGAAGAAATAGTGAAATGGCTGAAACTGTTCTACAAACGATTCTTTGCCCAGCAGTTCAAACGCTCCTGTATGCCCGACGGCCCCAAGGTGGGGTCTGTTAATCTCTCGCCCCGCGGCGACTGGCGCATGCCGAGCGACGCTGTGGCAAATGCCTGGCTTGCGGAACTGGAATAACAAAAATAATCGATATGCAGCAACTTATATCCCTTTTCACGGCATACACCGGCAAGACGAACCCCACTCTGGAGGCCTTGCCTTCTTCAGGATCGAACCGGAGATATTACCGGTTGAAGCGGGACGATGCATCAATTATCGGCGTGTATGGGCAATCGAAAGAGGAGAACCACGCTTTTATCGAGCTCTCGCGCCATTTTCACAAGCAACGGCTCAATACCCCCCGGGTTCTTGCCGTTTCCGATGATGAAATGTTCTACATTCAGGAAGATTTGGGAGACAGCATACTTTTCGATGCTATAAAAGCCGGAAGGCTGACGGGTGTTTTCAGTACGGAAGAAAAGGAGCTGCTGCATAAAACCATTGCCCAACTGGCCGATTTTCAGGTTCTTGGAGCTAAAGAATTAGATTTCAACGTGTGTTATCCCCAAGCCGAATTTAATAATCGTTCGGTTTACTGGGATTTAAATTACTTCAAATACAACTTTCTGAAAACCACCGGGATGGAGTTTCAGGAAGATCTTCTGGAAAACGATTTCGACAAACTGGCGCAACACTTGCTTCAGGACAAGTCGGATACTTTTTTGTATCGTGATTTTCAGTCGCGTAACGTAATGCTTGTCGATGGGCACCCTTACTTCATTGATTACCAGGGAGGCAGAAAAGGCCCTATCTATTACGATGTGGCTTCGTTTTTGTGGCAGGCAAAAGCCAATTTCCCGGATGATCTGCGCGACGAACTCATTCAAACATATATCGTTTCACTAAAAAAGTACCGGGAAGTTGACGAAGCACAATTTGTAAAAAAACTCCGATTATTCGTGCTGTTCCGGACACTTCAGGTACTTGGCGCGTATGGATTCAGGGGATATTTCGAGAAGAAACCGCATTTTATCCAAAGTATCCCGTTCGCGCTGAACAACCTCCAGGATCTGCTGAAAGATGGGTTCGACGAATACCCTTATCTGTCCGGAATATTGAACGAAATGGTTAACCTGAAACAGTTTGCCGATACCCAAAAGCGCGAACTTGAGGTCCGGTTATTCAGTTTCGCCTACAAAAAAGGGATTCCCAACGACACGTCCGGCAACGGAGGCGGATATGTGTTTGATTGCCGCGCCATCAATAATCCGGGGAAATATGAGCGGTACAATAATGTAACCGGATTGGATGAACCGGTGATTCAATTTCTTGAAGAGGATGGCGAGATGCTGGAATTTCTTGACCATATCTATCCTCTGGTGGACAGCCATGTGAAACGATACAAGGATCGCGGTTTTACCGACTTGATGATTTCGTTCGGATGTACCGGCGGGCAGCACCGCTCGGTCTATGCCGCCCAGAAAACAGCAGAGCATATCTCGAAGAAATTCGGTATCAAAGTCTCGTTGGTACACCGGGAACAAAATATAGAGCAGGTTTTTCAATAAGATGAAAGCGATGATATTTGCCGCAGGGCTCGGCACAAGACTAAAACCCCTCACCGATACCATACCGAAGGCGCTGGTACCGATTGGCGGAAAGCCATTGTTGCAGCATATTATCGGAAAACTGAAAGCCGCCGGGTTCGATGAGATCATCATCAACGTGCACCATTTTGCGGAGCAGATCATCGATTTTGTAGAAGCCAATCGTCATTTTGATATTCGGATCGAGTTTTCCGATGAGCGGGAAAAACTACTCGATACGGGAGGAGGAATCAAAAAAGCTTCCCCCTTCTTCAACGATCACAAACCGTTTCTGATACATAATGTGGACATTCTCTCCAACCTGGATCTTACTCGACTGTATGCTGATCACCTGACGAGAAACCCTTTTGCCACGCTCGTCTGCAACGAACGAGAAACCTCCCGTTATCTCCTCTTCGACAGCAACAACCGCCTGAAAGGATGGATCAATGAAAAAACGGGGGAAGTGAAATCACCTTTTCCAAATTTCGATCCCCGGCATTACAGAAAACTGGCTTTCGCCGGAATCCAAATCCTCCAACCATCCATTTTCCAATATATGAACGGTCTTCCCGACCGTTTCTCTATCATCGAATTTTACCTCTCTATGTGTGATCAAAAAGAGTTAACCTGTTATATTCCGGATAACCTGAAACTGATCGACGTGGGAAAAACAGATTCCCTGCAAGAAGCCGCACAGTTTTTAAATCAATAAAGGCTTCGTGTTTTAACTTAAATTCTCACTTGTTGTCACCACTTAATAGTTAAATTTTGTTAATTACACCATATTTAATAAATTATTTTATTTTTATTCTTGCATATATAAATTTATTATCTTTATTTTGCCCGTATATTTTAAAACAATTACTCTGTAATCAGTTCAAACAAAATTAAATTATGAGATGATATGAACGGAATGAGCAATTTTAACATGTTAGCCTTGCAATATAAAACGGAATTATTCGAGAATGTGATCCCTTTCTGGCTCACGCATTCGCAGGACAAGGAATTCGGCGGATACTTCACCTGCCTCGACCGGCGGGGAGACGTGTTCGACACCGACAAGTTCGTCTGGCTGCAGGGCCGTCAGGTATGGTTGTTCTCCATGCTTTACAACAAGGTGGAAAGACGGCAGGAATGGCTCGATTGCGCCATACAGGGCGCTGAATTTCTGAAGAAGCACGGACACGACGGCAACTTCAACTGGTATTTCTCGCTTACCCGGGAGGGAAAACCGCTGGTGGAACCGTACAACATCTTCTCCTACACGTTCGCCGCCATGGCGTTCGGGCAGTTGAGCCTGGCAACCGGTAACCGGGAATATGCCGATATCGCCAAACGCACTTTCGACATTATCCTCTCCAGACGGGACAATCCGAAAGGAAAATGGAACAAGGCCCACGCCGGGACACGCAACCTGAAATCATTCTCCCTGCCGATGATCCTCTGCAACCTCACGCTGGAAATCGAGCACCTGGTCGACAAGGAGATCGTCGAACAGACCATGGAAGAGTGCATCCATGAAGTGATGGAGGTATTTTCACGTCCCGAGCTGGATGGATTAATCGTGGAGAATATAAACGTGGACGGTTCCCTCTCCGACACGGTTGAAGGACGGCTGGTCAACCCCGGACATGCCATTGAAGCCATGTGGTTCATCATGGACCTGGGGGTGCGGATGAACCGTCGCGGATTAATCGACAAGGCGGTAGAGACCACATTAAAAATGCTCGAATACGGCTGGGACAAGCGGCATGGCGGCATCTTCTACTTCATGGACCGGAAAGGATTTCCGCCCCAACAGCTGGAGTGGGACCAGAAACTGTGGTGGGTGCATGTGGAAACGCTGATATCGTTATTGAAGGGATATCAATTGACCGGCTCCGGAGAATCTCTCCAATGGTTCAAAAAAGTGCACGATTACACATGGAGCCGTTTCAAAGACCCGGAATATCCCGAATGGTGGGGGTACCTGAACCGGCAGGGAGAAGTGTTGTTGGATCTGAAAGGAGGTAAATGGAAAGGATGTTTTCATGTACCGAGGGGATTATATCAGTGCTGGAAGATATTGGAAGCCATCAATACTTCAGATTGTAAGCAAGAAAAAGAAAAGGCTATTCACACATGACCATTATATTCAAAAAGATAGTTCCATTGTAAATTTACTCATATCCAATTGAGGAATAAAATAAAATATAAAATTTTAATGAGAATTCACGGAAAATATTAACCCTACTTAATCTAGTAATTAATATCCGTTTAATATTATGAGAAATAAGACGTCAGAAAAACAGGTTGCCGGAGTCCAGCAGTAAATCCTAATGGCTCCCAATTGACCGAAAATGGGTGCAAAAAGCATCGGAAAGTGATCTTTTACATGTTGTCGTCCGGAATATTCGCCGCCTCACGCTTCCTCATTTGATGGAAAAAGTGCTGGAAATGTCAAATGGGTGTCCGTATATGCATGTTAATACCACCTAATTGTTTATTAGTTACAAATTTTTTCCGGACAAGCAACCATCTAAAGATTTCCAGAGGATTTTTATAAAATGAAAATGAATAGTATAAATTTTTAAAATTGTCCGGCTTTTTAAAGTTGACTTAATGATGAAAGTGCCGACTCTATTAACAAACAAATTTAATTAAAAAGAAGTATGAAAAGATTTATGTGCAAACGAGAAAGTCAATGCTCACTATTCTCTGTTTCTTTGTTTTTCATTTTATTTTTCATTTTTTTTCTTGTTTCCACGTTTAACGGATACACGAATGAAAATTACGAAATAAATGAAATAACGCAAAACAACATGCTTATCAGGGGTAAAATACTTGATCAACTTGGTCAACCCCTTCCTGGTGCAAATGTCCTAATAGAAGGAACTAGCAAAGGAGTAATTTCCGATTCAGAAGGTTATTATGTTATTGAAGCTAATAAAGGAGATGTACTTGTGTTCTCTTTTATCGGCTTTCAAGAACAAAGAGTGACTGTCGGTAATAATCAGGCGATTGACATTACATTAGTAGAAGAAACAACTGTTTTAGATGAGGCTGTTGTAATAGGGATGGGAACACAAAGGAAAGCAAGTGTTGTAGGAGCTATTTCTTCAGTTAAAACCAATGAAATTGTTGCTCCTCAGCGATCATTGGTGTCAGCTCTTTCCGGCAGGGTAGCCGGAGCAACTATAGTTCAACGTTCCGGAGAACCGGGTTATGACGATGCTTCATTTTGGATTAGGGGTATTTCTTCTTTCGGTGCAAATCAAAGTCCTCTGATTTTGGTTGATGGAGTGGAAAGAGACATGAATAATCTTCCAATTGAAGAGATAGAATCCATCTCAATGCTGAAAGATGCCTCTGCCACTGCTGTGTATGGGGTGAGAGCAGCCAATGGTGTTGTTCTGGTTACAACAAAGAAGGGAATCGCTCAAAAACCAGTTATTGACGTAAAATTGGAATATGGAGCTTCGGACTTACCCAATATGCCGAAATTCTTGGATGGTCCTAATTATGCAAGACTCTATAATGAAGCTTTCGGATCAGAAAATTATTCACAAGAATACATTGAGTATACCGAAAGTGGAATCAATCGGTTTATTTACCCTAATGTAAACTGGTTTGATGAGATTTTTAAAAAATGGTCAACAAACACGAATGCCAATATTAGTATTCGCGGAGGAGGGGAAAGAGCACGCTATTTCCTCAATGCAAGCTATTTTGGAGATGATGGTAATTTAAAAGATTACGGACTGAACGATTATGCTTCAAATATAAATTTAAAGCGCTATAATTTTCGCTCAAATGTTGACGTATCACTCACTAAATCAACAGTCCTAAACTTAGAAATTGGAGCTAATTTAACGGATATGCATGAACCGGGCGTTGGCAATAGAACACTTTATTCAACTTGGTTTGGAAGTCCGGCAGAAGAATTGTTTTATTGGGCCTATCTTACGACCCCGTTATCAAACCCTGTTCGTCTCCCTGTAGGAAAGAATTCCGACAATTCAGTTGAATGGGGCTGGGGTGCACCTAGTCAAGTAGGAGAAAAAAACCCGGTTGAACGACTAATGGGATCCGGCTACAATACAAGGTATAAAACACAAATAATGAGTCAAATTATTTTAAATCAGGATCTATCTTTTCTTTTAAAAGGTCTGGATTTGAAAGCATTCTTTTCATTTGATAATTATAATAATACTACCCAACAACGACAGAAACAATCGACCACTTACTCTGTTGTCGGAGTTGACGATGAAACGGGAGACTTGGCAGTACGTGAAGTTGATAAAGGTCAAGAATTTTTAGGATACAGCACCTATTCCTCATCAACAAGAGCTATTGAGAGCAAAGTGCAGTTAAATTATAATCAATTGTTTAATGATGTTCACCGAGTGGGTGGAATGTTAATGTATTATCAAAGAGACTACATTAATAGTTCTGCAGGCTCTTCAATAAGTGCTTTACCATATAGAAAACAGGGACTGGCTTTTAGAAGCACTTACTCGTATAAAGACACTTATTTTGCAGAATTTAATCTTGGATACAATGGTTCTGAAAACTTTCCTAAAGATAATAGATTCGGTTATTTTCCAGCAGGAGCATTAGGTTATCTTATTTCCAACGAACCATTTTGGAATATTGACTGGATTGATGTATTCAAAATAAGAGGGTCAATCGGTCTTGTTGGATCCGATGCTCTCCCGTCAAGCTTAAGATATGGTTATTTATCCACTTGGGGAAATGGTTTGGGTAACTATTCATTCGGGTATTCTCCTACATGGATTACAGGAGTTGGTGAAGCACAATTTGGTGTATCTGATTTGACTTGGGAAAAGGGGTTAAAAAAAGACATAGGAATGGAACTAAGGCTATTTAAGTCCCTTACTCTTGATGTAGATTACTTCCACGAAAAAAGAACCGACATTCTAATTCAACGACAATCTTTGCCTGCTACTGCAGGATATAATCAACAACCCTTTGCTAACATGGGGGAAATGGTTAATCAAGGAATTGAAGCAACATTTGAATTAAATCAAAAAATCAACAAATTTGCCTACAAATTATACGGTAATTTTGCATTCACACGCAATAAAATCATAGAAATGGATGAGCCCGAAAGAGAGTGGGCTTATCGCATGAGAACAGGAAAACGGTATGGGCAACAGTTTGGCTTAGTTGCTTTGGGTTTATTTAAAGATCAGGATGAGATAGATAACAGTCCGGAACAAAAGTTTGGAGTTGTCCGACCGGGAGATGTCAAATATAAAGACATTAATAACGACAACGTGATAGATATCGAAGATGAGGTAGCTATTGGTTATTCGAATATTCCGGAAATAATTTTTGGTTTTGGAGCACAATTTATGTGGAATGGCTTTGACTTAGGCCTTTTCTTTCGGGGGCAAGCTAATGTATCGTACGCCTTGGGAGGATCTACTTTTATTCCATTTTCTGAAGGTGTAGGGAAAGGAAATGTTTTTGCAAAAGCCATGGACAGATGGACCGTTGAGAATCCGAATCCAGATGCTTTTTATCCTCGTTTATCGAACGGACGATCAACCAACAACTGGCAACCATCTACCCGAAATATTTACAGTGGTAATTTAATTCGTTTGAATGATATTGAAATGGGATATACCATCCCTAAGAAACACATTTCGTTTTTAGGAATGGAGAATTTACGAATCTATTTTTTAGCCAATAACGTTGCTTTATTTTCAGATTGGCATATGTGGGATCCTGAAACGGGAACACCTAATGGCAATAAATATCCGCTTCCCAGAAAATTTAATTTTGGTTTGAGAACAACATTTTAAATATAAACAGAAATGAAAAAGAAATTAATTCTAACTTCGATAATAATGGGATTATTAATGGGTTGTTCAGATTTTCTGGATAAACAGCCTGACGACATGAAAACCGACGATATGGTATGGAGTTCCCGGACTGAAGTCGAGGGATATTTAGCTAACGTGTATGCAGCCTTACCAATGCCTAATTTACACCAGGATGATCCTTGGTTAGGATTAGCTGATGAAGTCGATTTATCTTGGACAGTATATAATACCTATCCTATTAATTTGGGTAACTGGTCTCCGTCTTCATGGTTCTATAGAAAATATGAACTTTGGTACAGAGCCATAAGAGCTTCTTTCGTTTTCGAAAATAATGTGGATCGTTGCAATGAATTAAGTTCAGCTCTAAAAACACAATATAAAGCTGAGGTCAAATTTCTTCGAGGATATTATTATTGGCTTCTTCTCCGTCAATACGGTCCAGTTATTTTAATTAAAGAACTACAACCTAACAATGCAGATTATGCATCTTACGTGCGTTCTCCATTTGACGAATGTGTTGATTACATATGTCAGTTAATGGATGAAGCGGCCGTAGATTTACCATTGCATTGGCAAAACAACGATAATTGGTTTGGCAAGCCCAATCAAATCATTTGTAAATCAGTTAAATCCATCGCATTAACTTTTGCCGCAAGCCCACAATGGAATGGGAATACAGAATATGCGGATTTCAAAAATCCCGACGGTACCCCATTGGTTAATACAATCTATGATGAAAATAAATGGAAAAGAGCAGCGGCTGCCAGTAAAGAAGTGATAGATATTTCAGAACAACGCCCTGATGCAAATCTTCGATTATACAAAAATAATGAACATGGAGATGCAGTATTTAATCCCTATAAATCACTCGTAGATGTTCATTTAAAAAAATGGAACTGCGAAGTCATTTTTGGCGCGAATAGTAATTACCATACAGAGGCATGGATGATTCACACATCTCCCGGACCAAAGAATTTAGGAGGAGTCGGGGCTACTCAACGCGTAGTAGATGCTTTTTTAATGGAAAATGGTAGGACAATAGATGACCCAAGTTCAGGATATGTAGAGGACGGATTCGCCACAACTCCTAATAAAAACTGGAATCCTGAAAACCGGAACACAAATACCGATGAAGGCCGGAGACAGATGATTGCAGATATTCGCCGATCTAATGCATGGGGGCATTGGGTTGGAGACTGGAATATGTATGCAAACCGTGAGCCTCGTTTTTATGCATCCATTTTATACAATAGAAGAATTGTTCCTCAAATTCCTGATGATATTGAGAAAAGAAATTATCTAAGTTCTGCAGGCCAAAAAAATGGATATGGACGGGCAGAATTATACTATGGAGGAGTTTCGCGTCAGTCCGGTTCATATACTTTTTTCTCCAGAACAGGCTATCTGGTATTTAAAAATAATGATCCCATGGCTGATATGCACGATCGTATATTCCCTCAACAATATTCGAACGTTTTTATTCGCTACGCAGCAATTTTATTGAACTACATAGAAGCTCTAAATGAATATGATCCTACCAATTCGGATATTCGAAAATATTGGGATCTTATACGAGACAGAGCCGGCGTACCAAGTGTTTTCTCAGTTAATCCGGAAATTGCAGGACAAAAGAATCTACAGCGTGATTTTATACTAAGAGAAAGGCAGATTGAACTTTGCTTCGAAGGAGACCGGTACTTCACTACCAGAAGACGGTGGTTGGCACATACACCTGATGAAGGGGGGACGATCGACAATCGTAAATTTGGTGATGGCGGACGCATGTGGGGAATGGATATTAACGCAGGCGACGCCGCTTCAAACAGTTTCGCGTTTACGGGCTTTTACAAAAGAGTTCCTTTTGAAACCCGGGTTTTTGAAAAGGCATATTATCTTTTCCCAATTCCGGAGACCGAAATTGATAAAAGTAAAAATTTAGTTCAAAACCCTTGGTGGTAATAATCTATTAAACATATCAATAATATGAAAAAGATTTCATTATTTTTAAGTATATTATTTTGTGTCGGATTTTTTCTTTTTAATTCATGCAAAGAAGAAAGTATGGATGAATCTATCCCTCTTAATCCGGTGTTAACCCCAATAAAGACAGTCACAGCACAAGATGGAGAGGAAATAGCTTCAGCAGTCATATCCGATAGAAACAGGACGATAGAATTAAGTTTGAAAAACTTAAGAAATCTATCCAGCGTAAATGTAAACTTAAGTATTTCAAAAAGGGCAAAATTATTATCACCCCAAGATACGGTTTTGACTCTGGATCTCACTAAGCCGTATGAGATTATGGTAAATAATCTATATAAAGATGTTACCTATACTTTAACTGCTACAATCCCTGAATTTATAGAAATAAAAAAATCAAAATTTAAAGAATTCAGATTAAATAACGATTCAGAAAAAATGGAAGGAAATATTGTGTATCTATGGGATGGACAAGCAATGTCAAAACCTGAAAGTTATGGTGAAATAGGATATAGAAACTATCTGACTGGTGAATGTTTTACAGTTGATCTGGGAGATCATTATAACCTCAAACGCTTCAAAGCAAATCTATATTGGGCTTATACAAACGTATGTCCTAAAAAATATGAATTATGGGGATACAAAGGGGAGGGGGTACCTCCTATTGATGGCAATTGGAGCAATTGGACTAAATTAGGCAGTTTAAACAACTCTACTTCTACCTTAGCCGATTTTGCAGCGGGCGATGAACTTGAGTTTCCCAAAGAAAAAAGTCCATTGATCAGATACATAAGGGTTAAATGTCTGGAGAATTACAGGAATCCTCCAACAACAGCAATCTCCTTATGTGAGATAACTTTCTGGGCTTGGAATATGTAATCATTACAAACCTAACTAAGGCTTGAAGTCTTAGTTAGGTTTGTATAATCTCACTGTTTTGATTAAAGAAAGAATGAAAAAAATTGCTTTATTTTTAACTTTTCTTTCCCTTATATTAGTAAGTTGTAATGCAGAGGATGAAGAAAAAAAAACGGAGAAGCCTATTCCTGATGAAAAAGATGACACTTATGTATGGGAGAAAAACAGGACCAAAATGTTAGAATGTAGAAATCTTGTTTTACTTTATAGTGGTGGTGCTCATAGGAATTTTCAATGGGATGAGAATCATGTTCAGCCTTATATCACATATACTGATGATTCCGGGAAAGAGACCTGGCTATTTGACTCCTTTTTATTTTTAGAGATTCACAATGGCGTCGGAAAAACATTTGCTTCCGGATACACCAATAACCCTGCCAATCAAAAAGAATGGAAAGACTTAGTTGATCATTATTTTCAATCACGATATTGTCTAGGAGCTTTAAATAAATCTATAGATAAAGCAATTAAAAGAATTGGTGAGCCAAAAGAAAAACGGAAAATTATTATAGGATTGCCGGAACCTATTAGGGGACAGAAAGATTGGGGTACTGTTCGCAACGGTGTCCCTTTAGATTTTTCTAATCCTGTTGATCGTATTGATGCAGTAAAATGGTATATTGATTATGTAAGACAAAAATTCAATGAAATGCGGTATGCTAATCTTGAATTAGCCGGTTTTTACTGGATAGCAGAAGAAGCGACAAATACAAGATCAATATTGGCCGATATAGCCACATATTTAAACGATTTAAAATATAGCTTTAATTGGATTCCATACTTTAAATCCGACGGTTATTCCGAATGGGAAAAACTTTGTTTTAACTATGCTTACTTACAACCCAACTACTTTTTCAATGAAGGGATACCTTTTTCCCGATTGGATGAAGCTTGTCAATTGGCAAAAAAGTATAATATGGATATGGAAATTGAGTTTGATGAAAGGGTTCTTTCAGGATGGGGGTATAGACTCAAGGACTATCTGACTGCACTAGAGAACAACGGGATATGGAAAACTAAAAGACTTGCTTATTATCAAGGAGGTAAAGCCTTATATGAACTTTCAGTCTCAAAAAATAACGATGATAAGAAACTATATGATCAATTTTGTGAATTTGTAATTGGTGATTAATCATATGATTATGATTCCCTATTTCTCTTTATTGAGATTTCCCAGCAGATTGCTTTATACAAATAATTATGTATGGTTAAAGGCTCATGTCTTCGGAATTGGAATATAACAAAAAATCTATCGATGGAGGAAGATGGGGAGTTTATTAAAAAAGAAATACTAAAAAAGAAATTTATTAATAATCTAAAAATAGGAAAATGAATAAGCGATTTATAAGTCTATGTTGTTGCACAATTATCTTAGTATGTTCAGTCTATGCACAAGGACAAGAAACCTTGAATACGGGTTATGCTCAAAAAGGATGGGTAAGTGACCTTCTTCTGATATATAACGGGGGCGCTCATAGGTCGAATGTATGGGATGAAGAGAAATTTGAATCTTGCGTGTATGCCAAAGATAAGAATGGGAAATATGGTTGGTTGTTCGATAGTTTTCTTTTCCTTGAGATACATGATGGAACAAATAGTTTTGCTTCGGGATATAAACCCACTCCCGCACGTAAAGATCATTGGATGGGGCTAATGAATACAAACCTCATGAATGGTTATGGAATAAACGCACTGAATAGCTGCATAGAAAAAGCAAAGAAAATCTGCAAAGACCCTTTTAAAAAACGGAAATTAGTAATGTCTCTTCCCGAGCCTATTCCGAATCAAAAAAACTGGGGAAGTGTAAATGGGAAAAAACTTGATTTTTCGAAAAGTGAAGATCGTATTGAAGCAGTCAAGTGGTACATAGATTATGTGGAACAACGGTTGAAACAGGAAAAGTTAAAGAATGTGGAATTAGAAGGTTTTTACTGGTTGGCTGAGGAAGCAACGAATAGCCGTAAAATTGTAAATCAGATAGCTGATTATATAAGAAGTAAGGGATATCATTTTTATTGGATTCCATATTTCAATACAGATGGACGGGACGAATGGAAACAACTTGGCTTTGATCAGGCTTTCTTGCAGCCAAATCACTTTTTTAATAACGACATTCCTGACTCGCGAATAGATGAGGCATGCAGCATCGCAAAAAGACAGGGAATGTCCCTTGAAATGGAATTTGATGAAAATGCAGCAGAAAAGAGCGGGAACAAAGGAAACCGCATGAAGGCATATATAGACGGATTTACAAGAAACAATGTTTGGGATACATCCGATGTTGCTTATTATCAAGGAGGAATTGGATTATATGTTTTAAAGAATGGAACAGAGAAAGATAAAGAATTATATAACGAATTAGCAAATATCATAATAGAAAGGCAGCGTAAAAGAAATAAATAATGTACGATACGGGTCATATGTTTAATACTGGTCTATTCTCCAGACACAGGAAGGAAAAATTGAATACATCCTCCGGGAATAAGTGCTGAAGCGTGGAGAGATAAAAGAAAAAGATAAACCCATTATGCGAATTATACGACATTTTGCTGTTATTTTACTTATTACCTACTGCACCCCGGTGCATGCATGGTCATTTGAAGATCAGGGTGAGGTCATTTGTATAAAAAATGAATGCCTTTTATTGGGTTTTAATTCAAAGGACGGATCGCTTCGTCAGTTTGACCATATAACGGAACTCTTGCCTCTACTCGCGGAAACCAATGCAAGGAACTCACTCTGGCAGATAGATTTGCAAACACCTTCAGGAATAATTCCGTTGGATATATTTTCAGCATCCTTTTTCAGAATAGAAAAAATAAATACCCAATCTCTAAAAATGATCTGGTCGGACTTTCGTGAGATTGACCTTCCCGACTTTGAGGTTGTAGTATCTGTGTGGCTGGATAAGAACGAGCCTGTTGCCAAATGGAAAATTTATCTCAAAGGTATTAGCGGAAGAGAGATAGAAAATGTAATTTTCCCAAAGATTAGTAGCTTAAAAGATTTGCAACAAGAGAATCTGGCAGTAGCTGATTGGATGGGTTATTTATTGAAAGAGCCTCGGGAATACATGCGGAAAAACAACCGGAATTATCTTAACTGGGCCTATCCCGGACATTTGTCCATGCAACTACTGATGTTGTACAACCCCGAAAAAATCGGTTTCTATTTATCCTGCAACGATAGTTTAGCTTATCGCAAAAATTTCGGCATAGGATTAGATTCACAAGGATATTTGTCTTGTCAGATAGATAATTTTCCCGAATATAGTATCTCATTAGACACTTATTCTCCCAATTATGAAGCAATAACAGGTATTTTCAAAGGAGATTGGATCACGGCGGCAGAGTATTACCGGAAATGGGCCGTTCAACAAAAGTGGGCCAGGGAAAGTCGTTTGAAAAATAATCTGGTTCCGCCGTGGATCGAAGAAACAGCTTTATGGGTATGGAATCGTGGGAAAGCACAGGGAGTACTACCCCAGGCAGAAGAGTTAAAAAAACGGTTAGGTTTACCGGTAAACGTATTGTGGCACTGGTGGCACGGTTGTCCATATGACGAAGGATTTCCCGAATATTTTCCTCCCCGCGATAGAGAGGCCTTATTTAAAAATCAGATAACAAAAGCGAGGGAACAAGGTGTAAAGGCTCTGGTTTATATGAATCAAATCCAGTGGGGAAATGCTACTGAAAGTTGGGAAAAAGAAAATGCTTCTCAATATACAGTGAAGAAAATTGATGGGAAAACCATAACACACGTGTATAATATTTTTTCAGGAAAAGCTTTAACCACAATGTGTATGGGATCTTCTTTCTGGAGGGATAAATATGCATCATTGGCAGAAAAGGCTATTAACGATTATCATGTCGGAGGGATCTATATGGATCAGGCATGCTTGGGCTATCTGTGTTACGATCCCTCTCATAATCATCCACAAGGAGGAGGAAACTATTGGGTAAAAGGATCAGGAGAACTTACCCGGAAAATACGTTCGTCATCGCGTTCAACAGATAAAATCGCTCTTTCGGGTGAAGGAGTCAGCGAATGTTGGTTGCCTTATCTGGATCTGTTTCTTACCCTTCAGGTAAGCAAAGAGAGATATACAGGCGTTGAAGAATGGCAAACCATCCCATTGTTTCAAGCGGTCTATCATCCATATGCACTTTCATACGGCAGTTATTCCTCTCTACTCTCGCCCCCGTATGATGATTTGTGGCCAAAGGAATTTGTGCCGTCCGATACACTGCAATTGCTCAATAAAAGTTTCAACGAACAATTCTTAATGGAACAGGCAAAATCTTTCGTCTGGGGAATACAACCGATGATCGCTAATTACAAGGATTTTTTAGCAACCGACCGCAAAGAGGAGATCGATTACCTGATGAAGGTGGCAAGGATCCGGTTCCAAGGATTAAAATACCTGCTCCATGGAGAATTCGTCCGAGCACCAGAAATAAAAGCTCCGGAACAGGAAATGAAAATTTCCAGGCTATCTATTTATGCCGGGAGAGAAACGGAACGAGTAACCGAATTACAAGGTAAATATCCAACAGTATATGCAGGTGCATGGAAATCGGATAACGGTATGCTCGGCATTGCGATTGCCAGTATCCTTGATCAGCCCTTTCCGGTAAAACTACGGTTTAATACGGAAAGCTACGGATTAAAACCAACCGGAGAAGTTTTCCTCATAAAGGAGAACGGAAGAGAAAAGATAGGGAAATATCGCAATGGGAAGATAAATCTAGCGATACAATTATCTCCAAAAGATGCGTGTATACTGGAATTCGTATCCGATAATCAAAAATAAAACTCAGGAACCGATCTGTTTTCAAATAATTATATATAAATGTTTCAACAATAATCTAAAATATATAAGCTTATGACAACCTATTCACGTAGAAAATTCTTAAAGACCGCGGCCATCGGGGCCGCGGGACTTACCGTTGTCCCCAACACGGTATTGGGGAAAGCCCGGGGATACACCTCCCCAAGTGACAAGCTCAACATTGCCGGTATCGGCGTGGGAGGAATGGGGCGCCGCAACCTGGCGAACATGAAGACGGAAAACATCGTGGCCCTCTGCGACGTCGACTGGAAATATGCCGCCAAAACATTCAACGACTACCCGAAAGCCGGGCAGTTCAAGGACTGGAGGGTGATGTTCGACAAAATGGGCAAGTCCATCGACGCCATCATGGTGGCGACACCCGACCATACCCATGCCGGCGTGGCGGCGCATGCCATCACCCTGGGGAAACACGCCTACGTGCAAAAACCGCTGA